>Ga0182742_1002434_pt1 | contig 20578 bp, 16 predicted proteins | sample eDN5th37CBELigMG_FD_128880 | JGI IMG/M metagenome (GOLD analysis project Ga0182742, IMG submission 128880) | Enriched Miracle-Growth compost microbial communities from Emeryville, California, USA - eDNA 5th pass 37_C BE-Lig MG (version 2)... ... | reverse complement strand
TTAGGATCAATCTCAACTTGTTCGAGATTTTCGTCATATGGTTGATTCGCGAACAGAAGATACAACTGTTTCAACAAATCCTCTACCCGTTGATCGCTCCCCGCAATCCGTGGCAATACCTTTTGCAGCAGACAATGATCCATTGCTTCCTCAAAAGTCATGAACTCCGCTTCATCGTTATAAGCCAGATAAAAGCAAATCTCATCCCGTACCCGATAGCCAACATGGGCATTGATCAGTTGCAGCGCTTTGTTGATCTCGACCAACTCACGTGTCACCCGTTCAACCATACTCGGATGCTTAACATACACATCTTTCAGATGAAGGTAGTGCGAGGCAAACGATTCCTGTCCAACAACAGCTGGATCGACTTCGGCAAGGTCTTTCAAAAACTCAAGATAATCCAATTCCACTCGATTAAATTCAATCGTGTTCGCTCGGTCCAACACCTTTTTACTGAACGGATGCGTCGTCTCATCCATATTGACCGTACCGATGATATAAACATTATTCGGTAGTTTTAAATCCACATCCGCATGTTCCTTTGTGAGCAAATTAGACGAAACAATCTTCCCGTCTTCCCATTTCCGGCTTTCCATCACCGAGAGAATATCGCTAAAATAATACTCCACACGCGCCAAGTTCATTTCATCCAAAAGAACAAAATAAGGCATTCCCGGATTAGCTAAAGCCTTTTCAATTACCTTTGTAAGTGGTCCTTTTTGAAACTCTCCCTTGATATCACGATACCCCAATAAATCAGAACCATCATTCCAGTCCGGCCGAATCGGAATCAACGCAAATTGCCCATTCTCCTCCGTCGCCCCAACGCTCTCCGCAAACCATTGCACCATTTTCGTTTTCCCTGTACCGGAAATACCAGAGAGGATGACGAATGGTTTCGTTTTCAAAGATAAGTACAAATTGATGACTTCTTCTTTTTGGTAGTAGAAGCCTTTGGATTTTATGTAGGTGTAGATGTGATCGATTAATTCTTTATATGTATTAAACTCCATGATTGAATTTTCGTTACTTCCATTCGGGATAAATTTCATACGGTACTTAAAAGGTTCACCGGTTTCATAGAACTCAATGTACTCTGCTAATTCATCAGGGACAACTCCATATTTCTTTTCATTCTCATAGCGGAATTTTTCAAGGTATTCATAACTAGTTATAAACACGTTTTTTAATAAAGCTTTTAATTCCTTTCCAAATAATATTTGAAGAGTATCCGAATTTACCTTTCTATTCACATTTACAAGTGTTGCCTCGTAATGCTCATTCCCTAGGATTAAAGTAACTTTTTCTTTTTCTCCCCGCTCCAAATGTCTATAATCATTTGCTTTTTCGAAGTCTTCATGAAAATTAATCGGTATCGTTGATCCATCATGAAAAGTAGACCAATCTACTTTTTTTCGACCAATCATTTTCTCTTTATCGAATTTCGACCAACTACTAACTTCCTTAATAAGCATATGGCGACTTTGAGTACTGTATTGATTATCTTGGTTTTGTTCGGTTTCTGCCTTCTTTTCAATTATAGTAAAGCCCAATTCTTGTAAAAATTTATTACTTTCTACACCTCCACTAAACTCTGTATGGGACAATTCATAACCATTAGCAAATTCATTCGCGATACAGATAGTGTATTTGGGTGGATAGAGCTTATTTTCATAAAGAATATTAAATTGGACAGATTGACGATGAAACGGAACACCATGTTCATCAATTTTATGTATCGCTTTTATGATATGCTCTTTCGAAATATTTTTAGGTATTGCCAACATCTTCACCTATTTCTTTTTACATTTTGATTCTCCTATAATTCCTTATATATTGATTTATTACTTTTATTTTGTGTTCAAATTATAAAACTTTAGTTGTTCTCCGATTCCTTTGCCCTCTAGAGGCACCGTAAAATTTATTCCTTTCTCCAATAGTTTTGGAATAATAAATTCTCGATACTTCGCACCAGCATAGAAATCAACTTGTGTAATTTGCAATTGCAAGTTTTCAAGTTGTTGGGTGACCAAATCCGCCCAATTCTTCCTTTCTGCTACTGTCATCTTGTTTAACGTTAAATCATAAGGCTCGATAACCTGATTTAACTGTAAGAAACCATATTTTGCAGACAGTATATAACATCCCTCATAATCCTTCTGTTCAATATATTTAAGTGCTTTCTTAAATAGTGTGGATTCTTGATACATCTCCCTCGCCTTACAAGGATGATCTGCTTTTAGTTTCGTACAACTTACGAGTGCAATCTTCATTAATAACTCCTAATTCCATGTTTTTAGGTAAATTATACCATGAATTATTCTAGCTATGCCCAAACTTCGGGTAATAGTAATACCCCTTAATTTAAATTCAATTAAGAGGTGATATTATTAGTTTTATACCATTTTTTATTCCCTAAAACTTTTTTTAGAATATTTTCTATACCCCTCTAAGAATTATTGTTTATAGTAAAATCCTATTATCAAGGCAACTTTTATTTAAAAGTGATATCATATTAATGAATTATTGATTTCTTTGGAGGCAAACATGAAAAAGCAAGTAAAAGTAGTAGCAGCAATTATCGAAAATGAACAAAATGAAATCCTATGTGCTCTTAGATCACCAGAGATGTCCATCCCAAACATGTGGGAATTTCCCGGTGGGAAAGTTGAAAAAGATGAAGATCTCTATTCAGCATTAGAGCGTGAAATCTCTGAGGAATTAGGGTGTATAGTGAAAACGACAGAAGATGTATTTAACGATAACACGCATGAATATGAGACGTTTATCATTAATCTATTATCAATTAAATGCAAAATCGTCGAAGGAACTCCAACAGCAAGTGAACATTCGAAACTAATCTGGCTTAAGCGAGAGAACTTAGAATCCTTAAAATGGGCACCCGCTGATATCCCTGCAGTTGAGCAATTAATCCATGAAAAATAGACTTCTCATAACGAGAAGTCTATACTTTTTTCGTGAATTCAGTATATAAAGAAGCTGGCACTTCATGTTCTAGTTCCATTTTAACGGTTATCGGTTTATTCCCTTCATATTCAACGACGTTTCCTTTACCTATATAAATATAGGGTTCTGTTTTCCCATCGATCTCTTTATATTTACGGATAAATAAATGTAGATTTACCCCTCTTTGTTTGTTGAATATGATATCTTTCCCACGTTCTGACTGTTGAGTGGTATTATTAACCGATTGCCATTGAAATTCTTGAGGACTAATGAATTTATCTTTGTAATTGATACTCTCTTTTACATCCTCTTCCTTGTGTAAATCCACAAATAAGAAATATTCTTTTCCATTTGCTAATAATCCGGATCCTCTAAAAGAACTATGGATTTTTCGATAATTGGATAATAGAGCAGCGTCAACCATTTGGTATTGCTCATATAATTGAAATTGCGGCACTCCTACATACACACGCTTAAATTCCTTTTCATAACGGAAGATCCCATAAGATATAATGTCTTCGATATACGTTCGATACTCTTCATTCTTCAACAAATTAGAAAACAATGGCGTTTTACTAAGCTGCCCATCTTCATATTGAAAGAGCTTCGGCTTATTCTTAAGTTGACCGCTATCATAATAATTTTGATTTAAATATTCAAATGAATGAAGGATACTATCCTCATCAATACCGTCGATCATCTTTAATATTTGCTCTCTAGCCGTTTGAATGCTAATCGTTTCATGGTCCAACAAATAGCGGATAACCACAAACTCATAAATTCGCTTTAGTGGCAGCTTACTCGACAATTCCTTCATTGTACCTTCAAACTCTTCATTCAATAATAGTTCTTTTAGTCGATCTTCTTTCTCAACTTTCGCAACCCATTGTATATAGGATTTTTCTCGATCGATAAATTTTACCGGATCAGGTGCACCATCATATTTTAGATAATCCAGTAATAAATAAGGAATGCGTCCTTGGTTCAGTTTTTTAAATTCATAGTATTCTTCCTTTAAATACTTCATGGAATTAAAGTTTTCCCGATCAATTTGGGCCAAAATTCTTTCCTGGGAGATCTTGTCCATTTGGATATGAGTTGCACCTGGGATATTGGCAAAACCAGTCGCCACTGCGACTTTTAAACTTTCTTTATCGTAATATCGACTTCCGTTTAAAGCGATCGCGATCAAAAATGTTTTATTATGATTCCCAATGAAGTCCAGGACCGTTAGAAAGCTTTTATTTCCCCACTTACGTAGACCTCTTCCTAATTGTTGAATGAACACAATTGGGGAGTTGGTTGGCCTTAGCATTAAGACAGTATTGACAGAAGGAATATCTACGCCTTCATTAAAGATATCAACAGTAAAAATAAACTCTAATTCATCTTGATCATTTTCTAATTTTGATATGTACATTCCCCGTTTATCAGAAGAGTCTTCTCCTGTTAGACAAATACTGTTATAACCTCTTTTACTAAATTCACTTGTCATATATTGAGCATGTTCAATACTCGCGCAAAAACCCAAACCTTTTCGTTTCTCACCATCATGCCCATAAAAGTCCATCTTTTCAATGATAAAATCTACTCGTTCATTCACTTTTAATCTTTTCGTAATTTCCGCAATATCATCAATGTTCACATCGCTTAAATCAATATCCTCAATATCCGTAATACCAAAATAATGGAAAGGAATAACTAGTTCGTCTTCTAAAGCTTCATGTAGACGAACTTCTAATGCCACATTATTATCAAATAAATCAAATACACTGCGACTATCACTTCGCTCAGGTGTAGCGGTCATCCCTAATGTAAATTTTGGTTCAAAATAATCTAAGATGGTTTGATAGGTTGAACTAGTAGCATGATGGGCTTCGTCAATGATAATATAGTCAAATTCATCTTTTTTGAATTCATGATAACAGTTTGAGATGGTAAAGTTTGTGGCAAAAACATAATCTGCCTCTTTGTTTTTATGATTCCCCGTTAATAAACCAAAGGTGATGCCCTCATTAGGAAGAAGCATTTCAAAGGTTTCTTTAGCCTTTTTCAAGATTTCCTCTCGATGAACAACAAAAAGAAGTTTCTTAGGCTTGAAGTTTTTCACATCGAAAGCCGACATATACGTTTTCCCTGTTCCAGTAGCAGCGATAACAAGTGCTTTGCTTTCCCCAAAGCTCCGGAGACGCTCTAGATTTTCCATAGCTCGTTTTTGCATGCGATTTGGAACAATATATTGTTTATGTTCATAGATCATTTGTTGAGATGGTTGAGTACTTTTAAAGTTCTTTAAAAACTCTTCATAGCGGCGAATAAACTCTTCATCGGCATCAACACTCATCTCCCAGAGATTGTCATACTCCTTTAACACTTCTTTGATAAAATTAGCATTTTGTTTTGAGATGATTTCAACATTCCACTCAATATTGCTTTTTAATGCACTTTGGGTGATATTTGACGAGCCAATAATCACTTTATAACTGTCTTGATATTCAAAAATATAAGCTTTAGTGTGAAAACCTATCTCTTTATCTGTAACAAATACTTTTAAGTCAACATTTTCGAATTCGGTAATTTTATCTAGTGCCTTTGCATCAGTAAAATTAAGATAGGTAGAGGTAATGATCTTTCCCTTTATCCCTTTCTCTTCTGCCTCTTTAATTGGATCTAATAACAGTTGAAGCCCGCTAAAGTTGATAAAAGCGACACTAAAGTAAAACCTTTGACACTCTTTAATCGATGAAATTAATTCATTCAATAAGTTCCCTTTATCGGAGTTAACAATTAACTTTTTTTCTATTGCATCCATCACTTATACCCCTGACGTTTAACTATATTCTGTATTAGTAAAATTGTACTATATATGGAATAGTTTAGAAAAGGAAATTATCTTATTAAAGTACTTCCTTGCTAATACAAAACAGTTCTATTGATCGCACTAATATTCCTTAACTAAGAACAAAACCTCGCTATAAATAAAATCCCCTCTGTTTTCTTCAATAAAAGGACCTGCACAAAAAAATTCCTAATACCTCGGTTATCCACCGAAAATTAGGAATTTGATCCTTTATGTCTTCCGTATTAGTCTTGCAGTAATCCCATTTTTCTCGAAGATTCAAAGTCAAAATTCCCCGCTGGGTTAGCCTTTGTCGGAAGCATCTGAATGAAAGGAAATAGTTCCTTTCTGGCAACTTCATAAATTCTTCCTAGTTCCATTACAGGATCCTAATGCTCATCCACTCTCAAGTCTACCAATGGATACTCTTCTTTATCCACGACTTTTATAGCAGCTGATTGTCGACCACGCTTATCTCCTCCAGCATCCTGTCCAGCTTGTAGAGCTTTTAATAACCTTTCCGCCAATGGTAATCCCCTACTGTTTTCAAAAGCTTTGGCTGTCTCTAGGATAGTACCTTTACCGACCAACATATTACCTGCAACGCCGTAATGATCGCCGACTATATGACCATACCAACCATCGCATTTCTTTCCACTAAAGGCTGTACTTCTACCCTTGCAATCAACAATTACAAATTGCCTAATATCAGGTTCCGGATCTTCACGCAAAATTCGCTGCTTTACTTCGTCTGCAGACAAACCTTCTTTTAAATATTTTAAGCCATTGATTCCAATATAAGGATTTACAAACGATTGGGTAGCAATTCCACCTACACCCGCTTCCACAAACGGGCAAAGAGTACCAACTGCTGGGAGTTTTGTAGTTACAGCTACCCCGAATTGCCCTGTTTCTTTCGCATTTTGCTGTTATAGAAAAAGTCATTTTAATTCCCCCTTTTTAAATAGTAAGTAACCTTACATGGTCTTTTGTTTTATGGCAATAGAAAGAAGCCTAATTCGTATAGGCTTCTCCTAATCTATGACACCCTTAAACTCAAATAATTAAAGATCCGTATAGGTCTTCACGACGGTCATTGAGTACATGATTCAATTGACTTAATGACCGTGCGTGTGGTGCCTTTGTCAAATCACAAGCTTGTATGATGATTTCCTCTTTATTTTTTGGGGCAATATCTCCCATAGGGCGACCATTTGGTCCGATAATAACACTGTGTCCAAGGAACGGCTGTCCTCGCTCTTCACCAATTCGGTTAGCTGCAGCAATAAATACCCCATTTGAATGGGCATTCGCCATACAAAGATAGACGGCCATTGGGATATCATTTTCGTTTTGCTCCGGCATCGGTACCCAATTGGTAGGTACCGCAATGATCTCCGCACCTTGTATCGAACATAGTCTATGGGCTTCTGGGAACCAAACATCATAACAAATCAGAATTCCTATACGTCCGATAGGGGTATTAAAAACAGAGATTCCTTTATTACCAGGTTCAAAGAATAATTTTTCCTTATCCCATAAGTGAACTTTCCGATAAGTACCTATATGTCCATCTGGTCCAATTAGGACTGCAGAATTGTACAGATTACTCCCATCACGTTCATTTATTCCAGCAACAATATAAACTTGTTTTTCTCTTGCAAGTCTTTCCCATTCCTTCACGGACTCACCTTCTGGAACAGTTTCGGATAAAGCATACGCTTCTTCACGATTATTAAATACATACCCTGAGTTACACAGTTCTGGTAATACAATAAGCTGCGCACCTTTTTTTACGGCCTCTAAAATCAATTCCTTGGAACGAGCAAGATTTAAATCCTTTTGTCCTACGATCGGTTCAAATTGACAACAAGCTACCTCTACCAATACCTTCTCCTCCTTTAAAAGCAATAAAATTAAAGCCTATGTTACCTAACTAACCCGGTAACCTTACCAAATACTTTTCTGTTTAAGTTCATAAACAAAATAGCCAAAAACTGAACACATTAACAACCCAGAAATGATGATACTACCCCAAATCAAAAGTTTAAATATCCCTATTGAAAGGATCATTTTGTTTTTGCCCCCTCTTCAAGACCTACACGACGAAGTATTTCCCAATCAAAGTTCGCAGGTTTTATTAAACTACCGACCCAACAAACGAGAAATGACACCCAACCACTAGAAATAATGCCTTGCATATCACCAACTGTGTAGTACACAGAGTAACCAACAATAATCGCAAGAATAGCGGCAGCGAAACTCATATTTGTGTTTAACCTCTTCCAGAACAATCCATACATAATCGGGAATATAAATGCAGCATTTACTATCCCTAAGAACATTAGCATCTGAAGCATGGATGTAAGTTGCGGTAAGCTAAATAGCATGGCAACAATACCAATAACAACCGTAGCAAAACGTACAAATTTCAATTGATGTTTTTCACTTGTATTTGGTTTTATTTTTAGGTACACATCATTTAGCACTAACGAAACTAAGGCATTGATAAGAGCGGCGATTGTTGATGCTAAGGCTGCCCACACCCCTACTAAAAATGCCCAATTGGCGAATTGACCACCGTATACTTTAGCAATAAATGGTGCTACTTGATTGACTTGATCGGGTGCATGCTGAAAACCAATTGCAACAAAAGCCAAGGTTGCTACTGCAATAGGGACAAAAAACCAACCAACACCCGCAAGGCTGAAAATTTTTACAACCTTATCTTTGCGGATTGCGTAGGCTCGTTGCCAAAATGTATTATCCATAAATACTTCGCCAATCCCGACAATTGGAGCGGCAAAGAGGAATAAAAGACCTGCCGGCACTAGTAAATCTAGAGATTCTGGTGCTACACTACTCATTCCCTCATAAACAGGCGTTACTCCTGCTGTTAGATAGACTAATGGAGGGACAACAATTACAACAATTAATATCAGCATCACTTGAAAAAAGGCAATCCCAGTTACGGAGGCGAAGCCACCCATTGTGGAGTAGAGAATAACAATTATAAAGGTCAAAATAACAGCCAAGGCGTAAGGGACTTCAAAGATTTGTTCTAGTAATAATCCACCACCAATTCCTTGAGTCATTAAAAACCCAAAGACCCATACAAAGGCCATAGCCAAAAACAAATAATAACTTTTTCTGTCAAAGCGATTCTTGAAAAAATCTCCTACCGTTCTTCCATGTGGGATGATTTGGTGAATCCGGCGAGCTAGCGGAGCAAATGCTACAACGGCAAATCCTCCTAACGCAGCATATCCTAGCGCTCCTAAAATACCATTATTATAAGCGGCTTCTGGACCCGCCATTATTGTGTTGCCTGTTATCCAAAACGCTAATAAAGACGTAGTTCCGAAGGCAACACCTAATTTTCCACGTCCTCCAATATACTCGTCTGCAGAAGAGACCTTACGGGAAATAAACCAACTGGAAATAATGAATAATGCACCCAATAATAAAATGATCAAGACATTAGCCCATGGTATGTTCATTAGGTTTTTCCCCCTCTACTACTAAATATTTTTCTTCAGATTGTGAGAAACCCTCTTCTTTTCCATAAAGACCAAAATAGTTCCCAAAAGCTGAGAGCATTGTAATTAAGAACAAGAGTGCACTAGCAATAATCCAAAAAGTCACTGTAATCCCACCAATTCAATAAATTTAATAATAAACCCTCAGAATTTCATCAGTTTTCATGGAATTTCAAACATTTTTCTCTGACATTAAACATTCACTAAAGTTATTTATCACCCTTATCGGATCTAAATCATATAGATATGGGATTGTTGCTTTTTGTTCTTTCACTTGGTCCAAATCGATTTCGGCAAAGATTACCTTTTCCTCCTCCTCTGCTGTTACAAGTACTGAACCTTTAGGTGAAGTAATTTTGGAGTTGGCAGCAAACTTAACGTTCCGATCCGCTCCCATTCTATTAGCAGCCACAACATATATCCCGTTTTCCAAAGCTCGTGAACGAGTAGCAATATCCCATGCATATAGACGGGGCAAACCAAATGCTGAAGGGTAAAGGACCAAATCAGCTCCTTTTAAAGCTTGGATTCTAGCTCCTTCAGGAAACCCTATTTCATAACAGATTTGCAATCCGATTTTTCCTATTTCCGTGTTAAAAACAGAGAATGCGTCCCCTTTGGAAAATCTATTTTTCTCGCCATTCCAAAGTTGAATCTTTCTATGCTTCCCTACAAGTCCTTCTGGTCCAATAAGAAATGCAGTATCGAAAAGTTCCCCTTCTCTGTCCACCTTTTCTATGATTGCTCCCGCGAGGTATACATCATGTTCTTTTGCAAGTTTAATAAGTTTCGTAACTGTACCATCCTCTAGACTTTCGGCCAGTTGTTCGTCCAGTTCTTCGACACTATACCCCGTAGAAAATAGCTCAGGAAGAACAATGAGTTTAGCACCCTGGTGTATGGCTTGTTTAATAAAAACAATGGCCTTTTCCATATTAGAAACTTTATCTCCAAGTACACATGTCATTTGCACAGCCGCAACTTTATACTTTGTGATCAATGATTAGAATCAACTCCTTTTTTTATTTCCGTTAGATTAATAAATGCAAGTATCATGCCAAAATTAAAAAGCAAGGAAGATAAGCATCCTTGCTTTTAATAAAAAAATAGTTATGCAAAAAAGCATAAACCTCTTTTATTATTTTGAATTTTCAATCAACTATACCTAAAAAAAGCACCCTTGCTTTTTTGCATAGCTTTATGCATTTTTGCATGTAACCTTTCTTGATATTCTGCTAACAGTTGACTGGTTAACTTCTAGCGCTTTTGCAATCTCACTCATTGTTCCAAATCTTTGAGAGGCTAACTCCATTAACTTACATTCCACAAGTGCCTTTGCTGTTTTAAGAGGGATTATTTCACGGACTACAATACTATCCTGCATTTTAAGATCCTTTTTATTATTGAAAATGGATGGTAGATCATTGCTTACAATTACATCATTTTCTGTTAAAACAATTAATCTTTCAATTGTATTCTTTAACTCTCTTATATTGCCCTTCCAAGGGTAGGTTAGAAACATCTGTATTACTTCATTCGAGAATTGCTTATTTCGGTGATAACGGTTATTAAATATATTTTGGAAGTGATTGATTAATGGAATAATATCCTCTTTCCGCTCTCTTAAAGGTGGAATATGGATTGGAATGATATTTAATCGATAATAAAGGTCCTCTCTAAATGTACCCTGTTCCACCGCTTCTAGAAGGTCCCTGTTTGTGGCTGCAATAATTCGAATATCCACTTTAATTGGAACGGTTGCCCCCACTCTTGTTAACTCTCGCTCCTGGAGAACACGAAGTAACTTCACTTGAAGATTCAAGGGAAGTTCACCTATTTCATCCAGAAAGAGTGTACCTTGATGGGCAAGTTCAATAAGACCAACTTTCCCCTCTTTTGAAGCTCCTGTAAAAGCCCCCCTCTCATATCCAAATAGTTCTGACTCAATAAGGGTTTCAGATATACTACCACAATTAATTTTCACAAATGGTTTTTTCGCTCTCACGCTGCAATAGTGTATAAATCCGGCTATCCCCTCTTTCCCTACACCTGACTCTCCCGTAATAAGTACAGTAGTGTCCACTTCTGAAACCTTCTTTGCCTGATTCATAATTTTTTCCATTTGAGGGCTTTGATAAATGATTTCTCCCCTAATGTTTGGCGTTATTTCGTCAAGTTGGTTTTTATACCATTCCATAAGGGAGCGGGTCTCATTCAGTTTCTTATGTAACTCTTCTGTTTCCGTTATATCCCTTGACCCATTTACTACCCGGATAATATTTCCAGTTTCATCTTTTATAGGTGTTCCTGTTGCCAGAAGTATTTTACCTGTTTTTGTTTTTTGGACAACCGAAACCTTTTCCTTACGCTCAAGAACTAGTCTGGTTACGGAAGGGTTAAATACGTTTTCCTTTTCTAACTCATATACACTCTTCCCGATGATATCCTTTGGCTTGTATCCCCAAAGTTGTTCACATGCAGAACTAGCCTTTAAAGTAACCCCTTGACCATCCGCAACAAAAATCACATCAAAAGTGGTTTCCAATATGGACTTAAGGTCTAATTCGATGTTATCAACTTCATTTTGCAACTGTATATTTTTCTTTCTCTCTTGTAAAAAGAATTCCGCCAATAACGTGGTTGTCTTCGTCCATCCCACAATACTGTCATTTTTCGTTAGAATTGTAATGTCTGTAAAACTAGCAGTGGAAATCCAATCGGGTATTAAATGAATATCAACAACGGAACCATTATTTAGTTTATACGGCATAGAATCATTTTGGTGAAGCCAAATATAATCGATTTGTTCCATCGATGGCGATCCAATAAAACAAACTTCCGGCAAGGTAGTAGAACATTTTAATTTTTTTTCAGTGAAATCATTAAAGGCATTTAAATCTGGGAACCATTGAAAATTAGTTTCTAATAACCTATCAAACAATAGAGATTCCCCCTTTTTTAAATGATGTGAATACTTATTGGTATAAATGAAACCAATAGTTAAATCTATAAAAATTTTAAAAAGGACTTTTTCTTTATGATGAACTAATAGATTGAATATTTCAACTATTTTATTTAGTCCATTTCAATGGAAATAGAGACTTCCAATAAGTTCACTAAACTTATGAAAAGTCTTCCTCTTCATCCTCTCCCGTATTTATCAGATATCTTTATATATCATGACTTTAAGGGAGATTACATCTATCGCTAGTAATATTAGCAGGATATAATATTCCGCCTTCATCTATTCCAAAAATCCCGACCCATATAGGAAGACTATGATAACTGTGATTTGAGTTTGTGGGCGTACCCTAAATTAATAGTGTTGTTTCTCCGGAATAACCCCTCTGACTCCACCTCTGGGATCTTCCATATCCCCTTTATACCGTGGAATGAGATGCATATGGACATGAAAAATAGTTTGTCCCGCTGTTTCACCACAATTAATTCCAATGTTAAATCCATCTGGGGAAAAAGTTTGATCTAGCATTTCCTTGCACTCGTCCAATAGTTTATTCATCGATACTCTTTCTTCATTCGTAGTATCAAAATAATTGCTCACATGCCTTTTAGGGATAATTAATAAGTGCCCTTCGTTCACGGGATATTTATCATAAATGGCAAAGGCAAGTTTATTTTCCTTTTCAATTTTTAAGTTCTTACTGCAAAAAGGACATGACATTTGTTAAGCCTCCTTCATATCTAAATCTATAAACAGAATAAGTAGACCTTATTCTAGTCCTAAGGTCTACTTCGCCTTTCTCTCAAAATGAACATGCAATCGATATTCACAAATTTGTTTCGTCCAGTCAAACACAATTTCTTCGTCTTCAGCTAAAACATCAAAAGTGAATCGGAAGTTACCATCCTTAAACTCAACGAGATCTCCTGTCCATTTCGACATCGGCATCGTCGCTATGAGTTTGCTAACACGCTCTTCATCGTAGTCCCATAATCTCATGGATGACATATCTGAGAAGTCAATCTGTTTTCGATACTCCTTTTCAGTCAGGAAACGATGGAAGAACGGTGCTACTTGATTTGGAGTAATGGATTTGTACCAGTCAGATGGTCCTCGTTCCAGCATCTTAAATAAAACAACCATCTTGTAGCTCTTTCTCATGTCTGTCTTTTCAACATCCTTGAACCATTCTTCATAACGGTCGTATACCTCATGCTCTCTATCCGTTAATTCTTCGGCCCATTTTAAAAATCCAAAATAAGTTTTGAATTCCTGACGATACTGAGCAGATTCTGAACCACCTTTTAAATGTAACTCCAAGTAGGTTGGTCTTCTTCCTAACTCTTGTTTTAAGGCTAGATAGTCATTTAATAACTTGTCTCTACGCGGATGCCGCTTTCGATTCATTTCTTTAATCAAATCAATGACCTTTACATCTAAGTCGATCTCACAAAGTTCAGGTAAAGCTGGTTCAATATAGTCTTTCGTTGATTTCTTTTCTTCCGTATCAAACAGACTTAACTTAATATCTGCATTCCGATAGTTTCCAATTAAATCAATGATGGTGCAATATTCCTTCCCCTCATGTAGGCGAAGACCGCGACCTATCTGTTGTGTAAAAACAGTCAGGGATTCCGTTGGTCGAACAAACAATAGCGTGTCCACAGCTGGAATATCGACCCCTTCATTAAAGAGATCAACGGTGAAAATAACATCTAGCTCTCCTTTTTCAAGCTGTGGAATTGCAGTGGCTCTGTTTACTCCTATCTGCTGGGAATGTAGGCTAACAGTTTTATACCCATGCTGATTAAAATAAGATGAAAGAAAATTGGCTTGTTTAATGGAAGAACAGAAACCAATCGTCCTCGTTTGTTTCCTTTCTTCCCAAGCATTGATGATTTTCGCTGCTAAATCCTCCCGCAATTGGGCACGAAGCAACTCAGCCTCATCATAGCGAGTTCCTAACCAAGTAATTTGTCGATAATCGGTATCATCATAAACTCCATAGTATTGAAAAGGAGCTAACCATTTCCGCTCAATAGCTTCAAGAAAATCTAACCGAAACGCAACATTCCCATCACAAAGAGCATAAACATCTTTATTGTCATTGCGGTCGGGCGTTGCCGTAATGCCTAGCAAGAACCTTGGAGTGAAATAATCAAGCACTCGTCGGTATGTATCAGCGGCAGCATGATGGAACTCATCAATGATAATCAGATCAAACTCATCAGCCTTGAAACGTTCCAAATGCTTTTTCAGACTCAATGTATAAATAGAAGCAAACACAGTGTCAACTTCCGCTTCCTTTTGCTTCCCATTATAGATGCCATACCGTTTATCTGGCATGATTTTTTTAAACGAATCTCCCGCTTGATACAATATCTCTTCCCGATGAGCAATAAACAAAACCCGACTAAAGTTTTGTGCAAAGAAACCAGCTAAATAGGTTTTCCCTAAGCCAGTTGCCATGACCACCAGGGCTTTATTGTATTCCTCCTCTAATGTTCTTTGTAACTCCTCTAGAGCCTCAACCTGCGCAAACCTAGGTTGTATCTCCCCATAAGATTCACTATTTTCATGAACCTCATTAGGTAAATCTTGAGTCTGTGGATCATTCGCAAGCATAATATCCAGCTCTTCTGTCTCAGACCATACTTTCTCAAGATTAGGGTTTGAATCGTGGAACTCTCTATATTCTCTTTCATATTGTTTTACCGTTACTACATTCAGACCAATCGTTTGTTCCGACAAAAAAATGTTCAAAAACTGAGTTAACGCCTCATCAAAAACATCTTTTTCCCCGTTAACTGACAGATTCCACTCTACTCCATGGTTTAATGCAGACCGTGATAGATTAGATGAACCAATAAACAAGTATTCCTGATTATCCGATTGGAACAAATAAGCCTTGGGATGAAAGGAAGCGCCATTACTTTTCCAAAGCCTAACCTGAATACGGTCATCAATCGAAACAAGCTCCTTTAATGCTTGAGGTTGGGTGATATACAAATAATCACCCGTGCAAATCTTGATATCAGCCCCTCTATCCGCTGCCTTCTTCAGGGCATTTTTCAAAAAATCCACACCTGATTTCATTACAAATGAAGTCAAGATACAGATTGTCGAAGCGTTTTCTATCTGCTCTAGCAAATGCTTCCCTAATTCATTGGTAATTAATTTTACCTTACTCATCTTCTACCTCAATTAAAAAAGTCTTTTCTTTAAAGCCTCCTCGTTTTGCCGCTTTTTGCTTACGTATCTCTTCCACTTCTTTAATAGTGGATCCATGGGATTCAGCTAGTGCATGGAGAATTTCAAGGAGATCGGCAAGTTCCTCTACAGCAGCTTCCTTATTTTCAGTGTCCATGTATTCCTTTAGTTCTTCATAGGCTTTTTTACGTAATTCTGTTATGTATTCTTTGTTTGAAAGGGTCTTAATTGAAAACTTTTTTCCTGTTTTTTCAATGATTTCTGGGATTTTGTCGCGGACTAGTTTGTTGTGTACAGGCATGATATTTCCCTCCAGAATGTTGGGTTTTGCTATTATTTTCGCATTTATTTATGGAAAAAAGAAGGATTTCCTAAGAATGTAAGTTTATGTATTATTTTATATATAAACAAAAAGCAGAATGCCCGTGATAGCTTTATTGGGCCTTCTGCTGCTTGTGTTTAAGGAGATTTGTTGGATGACTTAGTTTCATCCTTTCTTTTACTCCATATTCCCACATACATGGTGCGTTAATTATGGATAGACCAAACGATGAAGTGATATTTGCCTTAACTCTGACCAGGAATGTAGATCTCCTACGGTTTTGAAGACCGTGGAGGAAACCAGTACCCCATCCAGCCCCGGTAAATGGCTTTCTAACAACGTTTTGTAAAGTACTCACTCGGTTTTCATGTGAATACCTACTCGGTTTTACTCTTCATCGTCTCGGTCTTATTATCGTATAAATAAGCCAATTTAACAAGTGTATGATGTCGGATAAATGAGTAAAAACTAATTTTCATTTCTTTTTTCTGTTTTTCTTTTTACTCTTACGTACTTCTGTTTTTTTGTGTTTTTTCTGTTTTTTACTCTTCTTGGGAGTAGATTGAACAGATACAGGCAAATTTTCCCTCTTAATTAATCCTCTTTTTTCGAAATATATTTCATCAAATATATCCGACGTATCAGGATCAAAAACAATATAAGTTTGCTTATCTTTTACCACTTTACTCATAGACCCATTTTCTAGATAAAAACCGAGGATCTCTAATTCATCCGATGTAGTAAATTGTTCATGATAAAGTTCCCTTTCATCCAAGTAAGAAAAGAAATCCTTAATCGGTAGATTTTTATATAAGAAAGCATCTACAGATGTTTCAAGGTCATAAATATTTATTGCCCAAGGATATGGTTCATCCTCTGGTTTATTTAATAAGTATGATAAGTTTGTTGCTATAATCCCGAAACTTTCCGCAGTTACTACCATGTTATATACCTTTTTTATTTCACTTTTTTCTAAATGAACTAATTCGTTACCTTTATCATCAAATAATATTGTTTTTTCATTTGATAATATATGTTTTTTAAGTTTCAATCCTTGATCATATGCTTTTTGTATACCACCATCACTTTTAAAATCTCTCTTTATTCTTTGGTAGGCCTTGTATGGATCTCTAAATGGTTCCTTTACTTTGGTAGCCTTGACTTCAATAATTAATAAAATATCCTTATACTTTATTAATAAATCATGTTCATTTTGAGAATCATTTGTTTCAAAAACTGATTGATGGTATTTAGCTTTTTTACCAAAGAACCGTCGAAAAATATCTAGCGTTTTTTCCTCTGTATTATTATCTCTGTTTTTATAGAAACTCCTTCTATTTAACTCGCTTTCCTCCATAACAGACGTTAGCCTCAGTAAAATTGCATGGATTATCTGTTTATAGAAAGGAACAAATAGTATACTTTCTGACTTTCTCCAAATAGGAGATACAGCGAAAGGGTTCTGTTCTGTATAATAATAAAAATCTCTATTCATACGTTCTAATGTAAATAAATCTATAAAACTATTTGTTATTTCCTCACCAAATTCATTAATGAGTACTTGAAACCTCCACCTGATGACTCAAGGTAATCTCTTTCATTAGCTGAATAGTATTAGGAAAATGAAGATCCTTTGATGCTTGTTCAAAAGACACTCCTTTTTCCATCATGTATTGAACAAAAGCTTGATGGTCTTCTTTCGCTTTTGGTTGTAACTCTTTTATTCTATCGAACCTGTTCTGTAAATAATCACGGATAAAATTAAAAATCTTTATTAAGTCATCAACACTAACGCCTAACTTCTCCCTGATGACGTCAGAAAATGGGCTGAACCATTTCTCTACCCTTTCCACTACTTGTTCTTCATAGGTAACAAAATTAGTGTTAAAGTAATTTAAAAAGACCGGCATGCTTACTTTTATTGCCTCTTGCCTCTTTTCATCAATTTCTTTGTCATCGTCTGAAAAAAACATCTGGCCATGTATATCGACAATCTCATTAAGAGTTTTTTTAATTTCATCCATTGGAAGGTAATCTTTTTCAGCACCAGCAACCTTCTCAACCGATAATACTAAACCAACCGCATACAGGTATTGTTTAAAGGGAGAGTTCAGCTGAGTTTTATTAAATACACTTTCAGATAGGTCAAAAGAAATGCCAAATTCCGTTGCTACCATTCCAATAAAATTCTCAGTATCAACCCTTGCAAGAATACTCTTTAGCTTATCAATTTTCATTTCTAAAGCTTTTGTTACATCCATCAAATCTCCTCTTTTCTTATATAATAAATCTATTCATTTTATTTAAAAGTTTAATTGTTCTTCACGGTGCCATTTTAGATATTTTTTATGTTCATCTTCAATCTCTATTCTAACGAATTCATCTACCTGAAGAAGTCTTTTGCTTTCATTATCTAAAGATGGGGATATAATAATTGAACCCATCTTCCTCAAAAGAAATAATGGTTTTGTTCTATGTCCAGCACATGATTCTCTTTTTGATAAAGGATCTAAAAAGTAATACATCGCCGGAATTTATCCTTTGATAATGAAGATCATTACTTGATCCTTTCTTAAACCCCCATAAACCAAATTCATTTTTAAGTTTTTTTGGAAGCAAACTTTTAATTGGTTTGTTATCATGGGTAATCTTTTTAACAACTGTTTTAACATAGTTTGAAATGGTGTTTTTATCTGTGGTTGGAACATAGAAAGATTCATTTTGATCTCCCTTTCAGCTATATACCTTTTAATTTTATAGATCTATTATGATATTATTTTAGTAAATTTTTACATGCGGTTAAACATATTAATTCTAACCTCCCTTACCTTAAGTACTTACATTAACACGGTTTACAAAATAAGAACTTTTGATACCCTAAAAGCAATTTTTATATTTTAATACTAAGTATGCGGTTTCTTTTTTATCCTCTAATTCTCCTAAAACTTATAGTATAATGGAAGTATAATCCATTTATACAACTAAAAAGGAGAGATGAGATTTGAAATTAGCAGAAATAATAATTGAAAATTATCGGGGAATTGGAGAACCCGTTAGAATTAAGATTGATAACATAGTAGTACTCATTGGTAACAATAATGTTGGAAAGACCACAATATTAAGTGCTTATGAAGCCTTTGCTTCTAGTGGCTGGAAGATGAGTATTAAGGATTATTACCAAGAAAACATTAAAAAGACCCCAGTTATTACAGGAGTATTCAAGGATATTGTTCCAGAAGACGGTATTGCACATAAGTGGATTTACAATGATGAAGAATTAGGTTATCAAAATTGTATAAAAGTACAATATAGATGGCCCCTACCTGATTCCACTAGAGAAAAATATTCGTTTGATCCTATAGCCCTTGATTATACCAAGAATGGAATAGGTGGTTTCGACAATATCTTATCAAGTAAGATCCCCACACCTTTGAAGATCTCTCCTTTAGATAACCCAACAGATTTAGAAGGAAAAATTTTATCCATACTTACTGAAGCGATTAAATCTAATATTAAGAAAGATGACTCTAATGTCATAAAATTATTAAGTCAAATCGAAGAATTAGCTAAAAGTGTAAAAAGTGAAATCGAAGAGGATATAAAAAATTCTACAGACCTAATTGCTATGGAATTAAAAAAGATATTTCCGGAGTTTGACCATGTGGATATAGATGTAAAATCCGGAAAGCTTGAACCTGAAAAATTAATAAATGCAGGCAGTTTCATTAGAATTGGTAGCAAGCAAAACATAGGTACTGATGAAATACATAGTGTTTCTCTCTCACATCATGGGATGGGATTACAAAGAACCTTTTTATGGTCTGCTTTAAAAATGTTAGCAGAAACAGGTAGACATAAGATTGGTAAATCAACTTTAGAACCAACCAAGTCTAAAATACTACTCATAGAAGAACCAGAAGCATTCTTACACCCATCAGCTATTAGAGAAGCACGAGAGGCCTTATATGCTATTGCTGATTTACACAATTGGCAAGTCATGACAACTACACATTCTCCAATGTTTATTGATTTGACTAAAGATCACACAACAATAATTAGAATTGAAAAAAATGAACGTACTAATCGAACAATAAAAACATTCTCTACAGAAGAGGCGGGATTTACAAAAGATGACCGCGAAAATTTAAAGATGATGAACTTTTGTAATCCGTATTTTAATGAATTCTTTTTTGCGAACCAAAATCTCTTAGTCGAAGGGGAAACTGAGTACTCTGTAATAATGTCTCTTATTAATGATGGAAGAGTTAACTCTTCTATACATGTTCTAAATTGCCTCGGAAAAGGAAATATCTCAACAGTAGCGAAGATATTAAATCATTTTTCTGTTCCATACTATATAGTTCATGATTCCGATAATCCAACTACAATGAGAAAAGGACTAAAGGTTAGAAATGGTGCCTGGACAACAAATGAAAGAATAATTGAAGAAGTCCAAAAAGGTCGTTCTAAGGGTATTCCAATTAGAACATTTATCTCTATACCGCATTTTGAAGGAGAGTTTTTAGATGGACTCAAAGGTAACTCTAAACCTTATGAGGCATGGAAATATTTTAAAGAAGAAAACGAAAATACCCAACGATTCATACAAATGATCAATAGTATAAACGGTGAATCTGAAGATTTTTGTCCAAATGAATATCACGACATGTCAAATATAGTATCAAGAGTGCAGCTTCATATTATTGAAAACAAGCTGGAATTCGATGATTTATGGG
>Ga0182742_1002433_pt1 | contig 20582 bp, 22 predicted proteins | sample eDN5th37CBELigMG_FD_128880 | JGI IMG/M metagenome (GOLD analysis project Ga0182742, IMG submission 128880) | Enriched Miracle-Growth compost microbial communities from Emeryville, California, USA - eDNA 5th pass 37_C BE-Lig MG (version 2)... ... | reverse complement strand
TTCCAGATGAAGATATTTTTTCAGCTATAAAAGTAGCTGCATTGAGTGGGCTTGATGTACGTATTCTTGTTCCTTATAAACCGGATAAACGGATTGTTTTTCATGCGTCCCGTTCCTATTTTCCAGAGCTTTTAAAGGCTGGAGTCAAAGTGTTCGAATACGAAAAAGGTTTCATGCATAGTAAAATTTTAATTATTGATAAGAAGATTGCTTCTATTGGTACATCTAATATGGATATGAGAAGTTTCCATTTAAACTTTGAAGTAAATGCCTTTTTGTATGGGACAAGAAGTGTTGAAATGTTAGTCAATGAGTATGAACGTGATATTACTTTTTCTAGGCAAATCAATCTTGCTCAATTTACAAAGCGCCATTTTGGATTAAAGCTGTTAGAATCTACATCGAGGCTATTATCTCCACTCTTATAAAAAATCACCTAGCCGAAAAATGCTAGGTTATTTTTATGGAGGAATTAACTCCTAAGGAATAGAATTAATAAGTAGAAAGGAGATGATAGCTTGTTAACGGCTAAAAATCATTTAGGAGAGACCGTTTATATTGGAGATTTAATAAAGAAGGAGGGTGTACAACAGTTAAGGGGAAATCATTATTTTTGTCCACAATGTGAGGGTAAAGTAATTGTTAAGCTTGGTGTACAGAGAATCAGTCACTTTGCTCATGTTCACCTGTCTCCACAATGTGTGGAATACGATCGAGAATCTGCGTACCATATGCAAGCAAAAATGCAGCTATATGAATGGCTTGAATCAGAATGCTCAAAAGTTGATTTGGAAGTATTTCTTCCTGATATCATACAAAGACCAGATCTTATGTTTACGTACCTTGGAAACACATACTGTGTTGAATATCAATGCTCCCCGATATCAGAGGAGATCTTTCAAAAGCGGACAAATGGTTATTTATCAAAGGGTTTGATCCCTTTATGGATACTAGGTGCAAATAAACTTCATAGGAAACAAACCAACGTAATTACTCTACCTAAATTTCAATCCTTGTTTATTAAGAGAAATCATACAGGAGCTTGGTATTTACCATCGTATTGTCCTAGTATAAAGAGCTTTATTACCATTACGAATTTGCACCCTCTTTCTCCACATACGATGCAATGTGACTACGATATCATTCCTCAATCCCAACTTCATTTACCTCAATGGTTAAACCCAATCTTTCAAAATACCTTTTATGTTGCCAACTGGTGTAAAGGAATTCAGCACGTAAAAGACAATATGATTCGTTATCAGACAGACAAGCTCTTCCTGCAGGAACTGTATAGGAATCAACTTCACCTCTATCTTCTCCCGCCATATGTAGGCGTACCTCTCAGAGATAATCTACTGCTTGAAACCTCCCCAATCATTTGGCAAATGTATGTTTTATTAGATAATATATTTTTAAAAAAGGTAGGGATCATCCTTACAAAAGAGGATGTGTATAAACGTTTAGAAAAGCGTATAAATAGGAACTATATTAAAATTAGAAACCATATAAAGCCAAGTGTGAATCAACTTTTGGCTTTAATTAGAGAGTACCTTTATCTACTAACAAAGTGCCAAGTCCTTAAAGAAGTTAAACCTAATGTATATAAATATGAGAATCAAATGGCTTTTCCTTTTACTATTAGTGAAGCTAGTAATTTTGAAAAGAAATTTTATAACAATCTTACGAGTGAAAAGATTGTTTGGTATTAATGAACTCACCGCTATTAACATACACTAGGATGTAGTGGAATTTTCCTAGGTAGAAGCAGGAATTTATTAATTGGTGGCGAATACCAAAAATAGAAGTGAGTAGATTGGAGGAATATACAATGACAAATGAGACAGCAGTAAAGAAACTTCCCACTAGAAGTGAAATTCCATTGGAAGACACATGGAAACTTGAGGATATTTTCCAAACCGATCAACAATGGGAAAGCGAGTTTCAAGAGGTTAAACAGTTAATTCCTTCTATGTCGAGCTATCAAGGAAAGCTTGGGGAAAGTGCGGATTCTCTATTTAAAGCTTTACAAGCGCAAGATCAGTTGCTAGAAAGGATCGGTAAACTGTATACATATGCTCATATGCGATATGATCAGGATACCACCAATTCCTTTTATCAAGGCTTAGATGACCGTATTAAAAATCTCTACACTCAGGCAGCAAGTACACTTGCCTATATTGTTCCAGAAATATTGTCTATCGACGAAGAAAAAGTAAAAAAATTTCTAAATGAAAAAGAAGAATTAAAGCTTTATGAGCATTCTCTAGATGAGTTAAATTTGCAAAGGCCACATGTATTGTCTGCTGAACAGGAGGCCCTTCTTGCAGAAGCATCAGAAGTGATGAATGCTTCAAGTAATACATTTGGAATGTTAAATAATGCAGATATTCAATTTCCAAGTATTAAAGATGAAAATGGAAATGAAGTAGACGTAACTCATGGTCGCTATATTCGTTTCCTCGAAAGTGCAGACCAAAGGGTAAGAAAGGATGCCTTCCAAGCGGTTTATGATACGTATGGAAAATTTAAAAATACTTTTGCGAGTACTTTAAGTGGTCAAGTGAAGAAAGATAACTTTAATGCAAGAGTACGCAAATATAGTTCAGCAAGGCATGCAGCTTTAGCGGCTGATAATATTCCAGAATCCGTGTATGAAAACTTAGTTAATACGGTTAATAAAAACTTACATTTGCTTCACCGCTATGTGAAACTTCGGAAAAAGGTATTGAAACTTGATAAAATTCATATTTATGATCTTTATACGCCCCTTGTAAAGGATGTAAAGATGGAAATCCCTTACGAAGAAGCGAAAGATCTGATTCTTAAAGGTTTGGCACCGCTTGGTGAGGATTATCTAAATGTGTTAAAAGAAGGTTTTTCCAACCGTTGGGTAGACATTCACGAAAATAAAGGGAAAAGAAGTGGAGCCTATTCTTCAGGGGCATATGGAACGAATCCTTATATCCTTATGAATTGGCAGGATAATGTAAATAACTTGTTTACTCTTGCTCATGAGTTTGGACATTCAGTACACAGCTATTACACTAGAAAAGAACAGCCATATGCATACGGCAGTTACTCCATTTTCGTAGCAGAGGTTGCGTCTACATGTAACGAAGCGCTACTGAATGATTATTTATTAAAGACGATTGATGATGAACAGAAACGTCTGTACTTACTTAACCACTTTTTAGAAGGATTTAGAGGGACCGTGTTCCGCCAAACGATGTTCGCTGAATATGAGCATTTAATTCACAAAAAGGCACAAGAAAATGAAGCATTAACAGCAGATCTACTAACAAAAGAGTACTATGAACTGAATAAAAAGTATTTTGGTGAAGAAGATATCGAAATTGATGAAGAAATTGGCTTAGAATGGTCTCGGATTCCACATTTTTATTACAATTACTACGTATATCAATATGCAACTGGGTACAGTGCTGCAACAGCATTGTCCAAACAGATTTTAACAGAACGTCAACCCGCAGTTGATCGTTATCTTGACTTCTTAAAGTCAGGTAGTTCGGATTATCCGATTGAAGTTCTGAAAAAGGCTGGAGTTGACATGACGAGTTCGAAGCCAATTGAGGAAGCATGCAAGGTATTTGAAGAAAAGTTAAATGAAATGGAAGCATTATTATCATAAAGACGAAGTCCCTTCCGACCAATCGGGAGGGACCTTTATAAACCCTTAAATCGTTTTCGCTCATTTAAGAAGAGAACAAGGGACAATAGAGAAAGGAATAATAGGGGAGCTGTAATGATCAGAGGGAAAATTTTTAATAAACCAAAAAGATTTAGTATAAAAGAAATAATAATAAATAAAACAATCAGCCATAAGCCGATGGTTCGTGCCACAATAATCCCTCCTTTTCTTTCTTTATAGATATATTCGTTTGTCCCAGTAATCATTCGTAGATTATGACAATATTGTGAAATAGCGAGCAAAATTATTGTCGAATAATCATATTCGTGATATATTATTGATGTGAAGTTGATCACAAGCAAACTTATACCCCTTTGTTTGACCGTGAAAAATTTCTCCCATCCCCTTTGTTCGTATTTAAATAGAGAAAAGGCCATTTACAAACAGACAGGTTTGTATGGCCTTTCCTTTTTTACATAGTTTTAGCACTATCCAATATAGCGCCAAAACATACCGTATTTAGCTGGAACTTGTTCAACAATTTGTTTTAATTGAAGCTTTTTCATTTCTCTTTCTGCTTCATTTATTGACATATTATAAACAACTGAGATTTCTTTTGTTGCTACGAGTCTAAAGCATTTGAGAAAGCTCTCTAACGTAGGAGGGGTGCTTTTCTCAGGTTTCACCGGTAACATTTCTTCAAGTATTTGCTCATAAACCTCATATGGATAATATCCGGTAATTTTAATTCCTTCTTCTTCAATATTCTCATTAAAGAAAACCAAGGTTGGAATTTCGTCCACTTCCATTTCAGAGGTGATTTTTAAGTCACATTGAAATGCTTTGCCAGCTGAATCTGAATGAATATCAAGAACAAATTCATCCACATCTAACCCGGTGCAACTAGCCATTTCCTTTAACACCTCAAAGCTAGAGATGTTTTGTTTTTCTAGAAAAATACCCTCCTGTAGTTTTCTTAGAAAGCGAATTCCGGCTTTTCTTCCTTGCAATTCAGCCGCTTTAATAGCGATAGAGGCTAAATGAGGAGATGATATAGGATTGTCAAACCAAAGACTTCCATCACATGACATGCCTGTTCGACTTGCAGTTTTTTCCCATAAGTCTGCTATATTTTCGTATTTTTGCTTTTTGCTCATATTTAATGATGCAAGGCGACCGCTTAATATATATTTAATTGAAAAGAAACGACCGTATTCAATTTGTAGCTTCTTTATGATTGGCTCAAGTGCCCAGCACTCTGGACATAGAGGATCAATAAACATATAAATTTCAAGCGGCTTCTTCTCATTTCCATGGCAATTGTAGGAGGGAGTCGCCCGCGATGTTTCTCGATTCCTCACGTTCTCTCACCTTTCATTTTTGCATTTTCATCTGTATTTATCATATGCTGAGCGGTCAGTACGAGTCTCGCATAAAATTCATCTCGGATAGGACCGGATAGACCAACCTCATCCATCGCTTCCCTCATACATCCGAGCCATGCTTTAGCTCTAGTTTCCGTTATTTCAAACGGTAAATGTCGAGCTCGCATCATCGGGTGCCCATGCTCATTTGTGTATAGAGTAGGTCCACCTAGATACTGTGTCAAAAACTGCTTTTGTTTTCTCGCTGTTTCCGTTAAATCATTCGGAAATATGGGAGTAAGATCTGGATGTTGCCCAACTCGATGATAAAAGGCATCAACTAGTCGATGCAATGTTTCTTCACCGATCATATCAAAAGGTGTAAGCATGTTTTCGACCATATAAAAAACTCCTTTAAATAAATCTTTTTTCTTGCCGATTGATAGTACTATTTTATCAGTGCGGAGAATATATCACAAACAATGTGCATTAGGAGGTTATTTCCTGTTGGCTTTTACGCAAAAAAAGACGTCTGTTTCGTAACAGACGTTTTTATGCTAGCAGGTGACTCGTAACCTTTCTAACATAATTTTGAGTTTCTTTAAATGGAGGAATACCTCCATACTTGTCCACATTTCCAGGACCTGCATTGTATGCTGCTAAAGCTAATGTTGTATTGCCATTATATTTATCTAACATTTGTCTCAGGTATTTGCTGCCACCGAATATATTGTCCCTTGGATCGAATACATTAGTCACTCCAAGTCCTTTTGCGGTAGCCGGCATAAGTTGCATTAAACCTGAAGCTCCTGCACCACTAACCGCATTGGGGTTGAAGTTTGATTCTTGTTTTATTACTGATTTAATTAAATTTACTGGTAAGTTGTATTTGGCTGCCGCCTCTTGAATGATTGAATCAAATTCAGTTGCACTGCCAGTATTAGCAATTTTCGTCATATGAATAGGTGGTAAAGCAGGTGTTTGATTTAAAAAAGTGACAGGGGTAGAAACACTCGCTTGTCCACTTAACTCGGACATGGCATGGTCCTCTAACAGCATCTCATTCATCAGGTCTTGAAATATATTTCCTGGTGAAGAATTAGATGTAGAATTGAAATTTTGTAATGCCTGTAGTTGAAGCATAATTTTTAGTTTATCTATATTCATGTGACACCTCAATGAAGTGAATATTTTTGATTGTAAAAACGTTTAATTTTATTTTCAGTAGCACGAATGGGAATATGAAAGGTTTGGAGGAGTTGTCTAAAAGCTATTTCACCCTTTAGCGGATCCTCGACCTCGTATTCTAGCTCATAATCTTCTTTTAATAAATATAAACTATGATCTAGAACTAATAAACCACCTTTATATTGTAACTCACACCGTTTCGTCGTTAAAGAACCAAAATATTGAAGCTTATTGATAGGAAAACCGATCTTTTCTAATTGTTCCCTTACGATTCCGTTGGGGAGATCTGCACCTTGTAACATAGCGAAGGCTATTTCCTTTGATAACTCTTGATTTGTTTCAAGAAGTCCCACCTTTGCTGGCTGCTTTAATGTAAGCTCAAATTTCCCTTCCTTTTCACGGATTCGTAAGGCGCTAGCCAATTCTTTTAATTGAAACTTCTCTGTGTCAAAATAATGATTAATTTGCGTATCAATCATAGTTTCATTTATGGAAAATTCGGTTATCAAATGAAGGTATTCTTTTTTCGTAAGCATGTTTTTAAACTCAATTTCAATATGTTGGCTCAAGATTGTTCTTCCTTTCTCTACTCATGCTATGTTTTATTATCGTTTTTTACTTGTTCAATTTCAATATGTGATTACCTGAGAAGTGGATAATTCAGCCACTTATGATAAAATAGGGGGAGTGTGGAGGTATGGAAAATGAGAGAAAAAATTTATGTGGAAAAAGCAATCAAAACTGAAAAAAATGAAGTGATATTAATAGTAAACGATGATTTTTCGATAAAAGAGCTAACGGCAACTGGTCAAGTACTTGTTGATTCAAATGAATTAGCTTTTGTATGCATTGTTGAAAAAGATGACAGCTTTATGTATCTTGAGCTAACTCTCAAAACATGGCCAATCTTAAAAGACGGTTTGGTGAATAATTGCGAATATAAACTTTCTAATGGCAAAGAAACCATGGTGTTACCAAACCTGAAGGAAGAATTATTGTACTTAATTGACAATATAAAGGGAAATAGCAACTATGGAGAGGAAATGGTTACAAAAGTAGAAGAGTGTTTTTGTAACTAATATCACCCACCAATATAAAAAAATGTTCCGGATGAGGTGACTTATGAAGCATTGGGAAAAATTCTTGGCCCCCTACAATCAAGCGGTGGAAGAACTAAAGGTAAAACTCAAAGGAATGAGACGGCAATTCGAAATGAAGTCCTCTCATTCACCTATTGAATTTGTTACTGGAAGAGTAAAGCCAATCGCAAGTATTTTAGATAAAGCCAATCAAAAATCAATTCCCTTGGATAAGTTAGAGACAGAAATGCAGGATATTGCAGGCCTTCGTATGATGTGTCAATTTGTCGATGACATTAAAAGGGTTGTGGAACTTCTTCGTCTTCGAAATGACTTTGAGATTGTTGAGGAAAGAGATTATATTTCTCATAAGAAAGCAAGTGGGTATCGTTCTTACCATGTGGTTGTACGATATCCTGTCCAAACGATTCAAGGGGAGAAAAAGATACTTGTAGAGATACAAATACGGACACTCGCAATGAATTTTTGGGCAACGATTGAGCATTCCTTAAATTATAAATATCGTGGGCAGTTTCCTGAGGATATTAGAGTAAGACTACAAAGGGCAGCAGAAGCTGCTTTTCGACTTGATGAAGAAATGTCCCTTATACGTGGAGAAATCCAAGATGCACAAGCATTCTTTTCAAGGAAAAAAGAGCTGCATCAAGAGGGAAATAATTAATTATAGAAGAGAGCGAACATGGTCATGAAATTTGCGATTACGTCAAAAGGAGACTCAAAATCTAACACTCTCATGCATAAAATGAGAACGTATTTGCAGGATTTTGAACTTATATACGATGAGGATCAACCAGATATTGTGATTTCAGTTGGAGGAGATGGAACGCTACTATATGCATTCCATCGTTATAGTAGCCGCTTAGATCGAACAGCCTTTGTTGGAGTTCACACGGGACATCTAGGATTTTATGCCGATTGGATCCCAGAGGAAATAGAGAAACTGGTCATTGCGATTGCTAAAACACCCTATCAAGTCATTGAGTATCCATTATTAGAGGTAATTGTTCGTTACCAACATGGTGGAAGGGAAACAAGATATCTGGCGTTAAATGAATCCACAGTCAAGAGTGTGGAAGGTACATTAGTGATGGATGTAGAAATACGTGGTCAGCAGTTTGAACGTTTTCGTGGTGATGGACTTTGTTTGTCCACACCTTCTGGAAGCACGGCTTATAATAAGGCGTTAGGTGGAGCGATTCTTCATCCATCATTACCTGCGATACAATTAGCAGAGATGGCATCAATTAATAACCGTGTGTTCCGAACCATCGGGTCCCCACTTGTTTTACCGGCACACCATACATGTATGCTAAAACCAGTAAATGGACCGGATTTTCAATTAACCATTGACCATTTAACTCTTCTTCATAAAGATGTAAAATCTATTCAGTTTCGTGTTGCAGATGAAAAAATACGATTTGCTCGTTTCCGACCTTTCCCATTCTGGAAGAGAGTAAGAGATTCTTTCGTAGCGGATAACTAACAAGCAGGAGAGCGTTCATGTCACAATTTAAACTTCAATGGGTTATTGATGTAATTGATGAAGGAATGTTAATACGGGATTATTTAAAAGAAAATGACGTATCAAAGACAGCACTAACCGATATCAAATTCAATGGTGGTCGTATTTTGGTAAATGGAGAGGAAATGACGGTTAGATATGGGTTAAAGCATGGAGATCTTCTTGAAGTATATTATCCACCTGAAAAACATAGTGAGGGGATTGTAGAAGAGAAGATCCCCTTATCGATTCTATATGAAGATCCATATGTATTAGTAATTGATAAGCCCGCCGCGATGAATACCATCCCTTCTAGGGAACATCCTAGAGGCAGTGTTGCTAATGCGTTGGTTGGCTACTATCATTCGATTAATCTTCAATCAACAGCTCATATTGTTACGCGACTTGATCGTGATACTTCTGGAATTGTATTGATTGCAAAACACAGGCATATTCACCACCTGTTTAGTAAACAGCAAAAGAGTGGGACAGTACACCGGACTTATGAGGCCTTCGTTCACGGAACTTTTCCAACAAAAAAAGGAACGATTAGTGAACCGATTGGAAGAAAAAAGGATAGCATTATTGAAAGAGAAGTTACGGATGATGGCCAATATGCTTGTACCCACTATAATGTTAAACGTAGCTATCCGTTATTTACTCACATAGAGCTACGACTTGAAACAGGTCGAACTCATCAAATAAGAGTACATATGAAACATATCGGACATCCTCTTTTGGGTGATGATTTATATGGCGGATTACGAGAACTGATCCAGCGGCAAGCATTACACTGCAGAGAGATTACCTTTTTTCATCCTTTTTATAAAAAAGAAATGATGTTTTCCTCTCCGTTACCAGAAGATATGACAAGGCTTTTTGAATAACGTTTTGGGTTATTCAAAAAGCCTGAATTTTTCCTGAACAAAAGGCATAGAAGAAGGGACAGAAATAAGTTCCATCTCTGGATACCGAAGGGCAGTTAGGTTCCCTCCGAACACAGCTCCTGTATCAATATTATACGTATTATTTACGATTCTTGGATCCTTAACGGGGGTGTGACCGTAGACGATCGTTGCTGGCCCATGATATGTTTTTGCCCAATCTCGTCTAACAGGTGTGCCATCAGGGTTTGTTTTTCCAGTAATATCACCGTATAGAACGAAAGTTTTTACTTTTTCACCTTGCTTCCCAATCAAATCCTCTTTTATTCCAGCGTGGGCAATGACTAGCTTTTTATCATCTAACACGTGATAAAGAGGAGAGGTCTCATAAAGACGAATGAATTTCTCACGAATGTTGGTTTTTTCTTTTTTTGCTAAATCCTCGTATTCTGCAACAGTTGTCTCAAGCCCATGAGTCACTTGAACGTTCCTACCGAGAAAAAATCGATAAAGTTTGTTACAATGGTTACCCGGAACGTAATATCCATTTTTTTGTTCCATAACGATGGAATAAACAAGTTCAACCATCTTTAGGGATTGTGGGCCGCGATCTGTTATATCTCCAACAAAAGCCAGCTTACGTTCTGAATGTAAGGGACAATCGTCAATCCACTCATATCCTAATTTGTTTGTTAATTGCTTGAATTCCTCATAGCATCCATGAATGTCACCAATGATATCTAATTTCATTATTCACCTATACTCTCCTTTCCCATCACAAATTATTTTCTCATAAGTTTGATCAGATTATGATTAAACACCGAGTGTTTTTTCATGTTTGATTTAGGGAAAGGTAAATGACAAAGATGAGTGTATAGCGGGAAGGAGGAGAACAAATGGCTGAAAAAAATATAGAGAGAAAACAGCATATTGATTTTAATTTATTATTCGAATCTTTACAAAATGAAGATATAGGGAAATTTCGTGAAGAATTTTTAGAATTACATCCATATGATCAAGCTTCATTTTTTAAGGATTTGGATAAGGATATCCAAACAAAGGTCTATCATTATTTGTCACCAGAAGAGATGGCTGGGATTTTCGAAAATATAGAAATCGAAGATGAAGATTACAAAGAAGTTCTCTCGCAAATGACACCGACTTATGCAGCCGAAATGCTTGCTAATATGCATGCTGATGATGCTGTAGATGTTCTTAATGAACTGAGCAAAGACCAAGTTGCAAGTTATCTTGCCATTATGGATAATGAAGCAGCACAAGAGATTAAAGAGTTATTGCACTATGAAGAGTATACAGCAGGTAGTATTATGACTACAGAGTTTATCTCGATTGCTGCAAATCAAACTATACGTTCAGCGATGTATATTTTAAAAAGGGAGGCACCCACCGCTGAGACCATCTACTATCTATTTGTAGTAGACGATGAAAAGCGGTTAGTTGGTGTTATCTCACTAAGGGATTTAATTGTCAGTGATGATGATCAGATGGTAGAAGAGATTATGAATGAACGTGTCTACTCTGTTGGGGTTGGAGAGGATCAAGAGGAAGTTGCAAGAAAAATGAAAGATTATAATTTCTTAGCATTACCGGTTGTTGACTTTCAAAATCATCTTCTCGGAATTATCACTGTAGATGATGTGATGGATGTTATGGAAGAGGAAGCATCTGATGATTATTCAAAGTTAGCGGCTGTCTCGGGAATCGATAGTTTTGACAGAGGTCCACTCTCCGCTGCGAGAAAAAGACTGCCGTGGTTAATTATTCTTTTGTTTTTAGGAATGATTACTGCAAACTTAATGGGGAGATTCGAACAAACGTTAGACCAAGTAGCTATTTTGGCAGTGTTTATTCCTTTGATTGCAGGGATGGCGGGAAATACTGGGACTCAGGCCTTGGCTGTCGCTGTTAGAGGACTTGCTACTGGTGATTTAGAAAAAGAGGAGAAATCAAAGCTAGTTGTAAGGGAAGCAGGAACAGGTCTGATAACTGGAACTACTTGCGGAATGTTAGTAATGATTATTGTATACCTATGGAAAGGAGATATCTTCTTGGGAATGCTCGTAGGGATTTCCATCCTACTAACATTAATCGTTGCCACACTAGCAGGGGCATTAGTTCCGCTAATTATGCATAGGCTCAAGGTAGACCCTGCTGTTGCTTCAGGCCCATTTATTACAACAGTTAATGATATTATTAGTCTTCTCATTTATTTAGGTATGGCTACTATATTTATGGGATATTTGATAGGTTAGGGGGAAAATAAATGGAACATGGTGCTTCTGTTACATCACTATTAATAGTAGTTGTTGTTGCATTCTTAACACCAATTCTTTTGCATCGATTTAAATTAAATTTTATTCCAGTGGTAGTTGCTGAAATCATCGTCGGTCTAATCATTGGGAAAAGCGGTTTAGATATTGTACATGAAGACATGTGGCTAGAAACATTGTCGACTCTTGGATTTATATTTTTAATGTTCCTAAGTGGTCTAGAAATTGATTTTACTGCTTTTAAGAAAAATGGGAATAAAGGACAGAAAGCAATTGGTAACAAGGAACCGAATACTTTTGTTGCTGCATCCATTGTTTTCATAGGTATCTTTATTGTGTCATTGGTTTTATCTTATCTATTTGTACTAGCAGGATTTATTGAGAATGCGTTTTTAATGACGTTAATTATTTCAACGATTTCTTTAGGGGTTGTGGTTCCAACATTAAAGGAAGGAAATTTAATGAAGACCAATATTGGTCAAATTATCCTCCTTGTGGCCGTAATTGCTGATTTAGTTACAATGATTTTGCTTGCAGTTTTCGTTTCCTTATATGGAGGTGGAGATAGCAATACATGGTTATTACTCGTTCTTTTTGCTGTAGGAGTTGGTTTATTCTTTGTTGCAAAAAGATTTAAAAACAATAAAGTTCTAGAAGCACTATCCACAGGAACTATCCAAATTGGTACAAGAGGGGTATTTACTCTCATTATTGTACTTGTTGGACTTTCTGAAACGGTTGGAGCAGAGAATATTCTTGGAGCGTTTTTAGCAGGTGTACTCGTGTCATTATTATCTCCGAACCAAGAATTAGTTCATAAGCTTGATTCCTTTGGCTACGGGTTTTTAATTCCGATATTCTTTGTAATGGTAGGTGTTGGTCTAAATATTTGGGAGTTATTTAGTGATCCGAAGCTTATCATACTTGTCCCTCTTTTGTTAATTGCTTTATTATTATCAAAAATTATTCCTGCTCTGGTCTTAAAGAAATGGTATGATTTCAAAACCGTTATGGCATCAGGGTTTATTTTAACGTCAACCCTTTCTCTAGTGATAGCAGCTGCCACCATTGGGGAGAGAATGGACGTTATTACGAATGAAATGAGTGGAATGCTTATTTTAGTAGCAGTTTTAACATGTATATTTACACCGATTGTGTTTAAAAAGCTGTTACCAAAGGAATCGGTTCAAGTGAAAAAATTAAAAATTGCCTTCATTGGAGCCAATCAATTAACCATGCCAGTCTCTAGACAGCTAGAATCTAGTCTTTATGAACCAACTATTTATCATACAAAGCAAGAAAAAGCGACATATAAAATTGCGGACTCACTGTTTAACATTGTGGAAATACCTGATTTTGAGCTTGAAACACTCGAAAAGGAAAATGTGCTTCATGCTGATATTATCGTTGTTTCAACGGGTAGTGATGAGATCAATGCTCATTTAGCATTAGCATGCAAAGAAAAAGGAGTAGAAAGGGTAATTGCCAGAATTGAAACACAGGATTTAGAGGAGGAATTAAAAGTACAAGACGTTGAGGTATTCTCTATCTTCCTTTCCACAAAGGCATTGTTACGCGCATTAATTGAAACTCCGAGTGTATTGAATATCCTTACAAATCAGGAAACTGCCTTATATGAAATCCAGTTAATGAACGTACAATATGAAGGAATGACACTAAGAAAGTTCCCGTTTACGGGAGACGTCATTTTTGTACGGATTTTCCGTGGAAAAGAAACCATCGTTCCTCATGGAGATACGGAGCTTCATTTACATGACCGTTTAATTGTAACTGGTTCTAAAGAGTATGTGGAAGAGTTGAGGAGAGAGTTAGAATTCCTTATGTAAAATTAGTCTACTGGAAGCTTCCAGGAGGTTGCCTTTATCATTAAGACTTTTCTTTTTGAAAAAAATCATGTAATATTAGTACTAGGTACTAATAACAGATTCTTATTTAGGAGGATATACATAATGAACCTTTCTTTAAAAGGAAAAAATATAGTGGTTATGGGCGTTGCTAATAAGCGTAGTATTGCATGGGGGATTGCCCGCTCATTACATGATGCGGGAGCGAACTTAATCTTCACCTATGCTGGGGAAAGGTTTGAAAACGAAGTTCGTAAATTGGTTGAAACTCTAGAAGGACAACAATCTCTTCTTATTCCATGTGATGTTACTTCTGATGAGGATATTGCAAAATGCTTCTCTTCAATAAAAGAACAAGTCGGTACCGTTCATGGTATTGCTCACTGTATCGCGTTTGCGAATAAGGAAGAACTGCAAGGGGAGTACATGAATACAACTAGAGATGGATTCCTACTTGCTCATAATATTAGTTCTTATTCCTTAACGGCTGTTGCGAAAGAAGCTAGGGAGTTAATGACAGAAGGCGGAAGCATTGTCACGCTAACTTATCTAGGTGGAGAACGTGTAATTAAAAATTATAATGTAATGGGTGTGGCTAAAGCGTCTCTAGAAGCAAGTGTAAGATACCTAGCCAATGATTTAGGACCAAACAATATTCGAGTGAACTCTATTTCAGCCGGTCCGATTAGAACATTATCAGCTAAGGGAATCAGTGATTTTAATTTAATTCTTAAGGAAATTGAAGAGAACTCTCCTCTAAGACATGCAACAACACAGGAAGAGGTAGGGGATACTGCATTATTCTTATTTAGTGATCTATCACGAGGAATGACAGGGGAGAATCTTCATGTAGATTCTGGCTACCACCTGATTTCTAGATAATAAAAAAGATCCTGCTTCTCATGGAAGCAGGATCTTTTTATTCTCATTTGAAGTTTGAAGAAGTTTCCTGACAGCTACTTTTTTTATTATTTGATTTTTATTCATAATTAGAATCTCGTCGTCAAGTTGGACTATTACGGGTTCCTGTGTTCTTTTTTTATTTAATTTTGAATGAATACATCTGATTTTCTCTACAAGAGTCTCATCTATTTCTGAGACCGGAAAGCTTGGTCTGGAAATATAAAAACCTTGTCCACAATCTATTCCCAACTGCATAACTGCCTCTAACTCTTCTTCCATTTCAATGCCCTCCGCAATAATAATAGAATCCATTTTCTTCGCAAAGGTTACAAAGGCATCCAAAATATGTTTCTTTACTTTGTTTTCATGAATTTTGCTAATCAGCGAGCGATCCACCTTTATATAATCAGGTTGAATTTCTGATATAGCTTGGAGGGAAGAATAGCCAGCTCCAGCATCATCAACCGCGATTTGAAATCCTTGGTCACGATAGTGATAAAGGACCTTAGTAAAGGCTGAAAAATCCTCAATTGCACTTCGCTCAGTGATTTCAAACACAATGTTTTGAGGGGATAGTTTATATTGTTTTAGCAAGGATATGGTATGTCCTGGAGTAAAGCTAGGGTCATAAATTACCTGAGGACTCAGATTAATAAATAACTTTTCGTTGTTTTTAAGGATATTTGAGCTATTTTCAAAAGCCAGTTCTCTGGCTATTTTTTCAAGTGTATATAAAGAGCCTAATTCTTCTGCATACTTAAATAGTTGAATTGGTGATTGGAATCTGCTTTGGATAGGACCTCTAGTTAACCCTTCGAATCCTAAGGTACTGCCATTAGTGAGATCAATTATTGGCTGGAAAACCGTTCTTAATTGTTTCTTAGCTAAAAGGGTTTGAAACTCTTTTCGTATTTCTAAGTCACTATATGTGTGAAGCTGGATAATATTTTGACTGATTAAAGCGGATGAATTCATTTTAAAAAGCTCCTTCCCTGAAAAAAAGATCAAATTTGATCTTTTTCACTCTATTTCGACATTAGCATATGAGTTTATGAATTTTATGAAGAAATTGTAAATATTACTTTAACCTTTGAAACAAATGGTGTATGGAATAAATATACAAATGTAATTCAACATAAAATCTTCAATTATTGAAAAAATAATTACAAGAATAAGAACAAAAGGATGGCATGATATGAAAAAATCTCACACTCTCACCTTAATAACTGCATTAACTGCTTTACTTACTTCCTGTAATTCTGACGCTACCCAGCACAGTGGGATGTCTTTAATTCAAAAAAGTGATCCTGACCCCATCATTCTTGATGAGAAAACAGAGAAAGATCATAAACTAGTGGCCTCCATAAAAAAGGATGTCGCTAAATTTGATGAACTTTATGATGTTGCTGTTATTAAAGGTGAGGAGGAAATATTAGTTGCTTATAAAGTGAAGCATATGCAACGTTTTCATATGGTCAAAATTGAAGGGGAAATAAATAAAATGCTTGAAGAAAAGTACCCGAAGGAAAATTTCATTGTCTCTAGTGATTATAAAATATTTTTAGAAGCCGTTGAGTTAAACGATAAAATGAAAAATCCGGATTTTTCCGAAGAGGATGCAAAGAAAAACCTAGAAGAAATCATTAAGTTGAAAAAAGAACTAACATAGAAGGGAGTTTTCAAAGGTGGGGAACAAAAAGCCAGAATCAAAAGAGGTAGAACAATATAAGCAATTTGAGAAAAATTTTGAAACAAAGAGACCGCTCTTTAAGAATTGTTTAAAGGCTTTTTTAGTTGGAGGATTCATCTGTATGATTGGTCAAGCTATCACCTATTTTTATATTTATTTTTTCAGCTTTACAGAGCAAACAGCAGGTAATCCAACTGTAGCAACGATGGTGTTTATTTCCATGCTTTTAACAGGCTTCGGGGTTTACGATCGGTTAGGCCAATTTGCAGGGGCAGGTAGTGCAGTACCTGTAACGGGTTTTGGGAATGCCGTCATTTCTGCTGCAATTGAGCATAGAACAGAGGGGTTTGTTCTCGGTGTTGGTGGCAATTTATTTAAACTAGCTGGTTCAGTTGTTTTATTTGGGGTTTTTTCAGCGTTTGTGGTTGCGTTAATTAAAACGATATTAATCAAACTGGGGGCAATATAATGCTGAAAGGAAAACAATCATGGGTATTTAATAATCGCCCCGTTATTACTGCTACAGGTGTGACTGGTGGTCCATTCGAAGCCAATGGCAGATTATCAGGTGATTTTGATGTTCTGTTTGATGATTTATGGATGGGAGAAGATTCCTATGAGAAAGCCCACCGTCACTTACTCGAAGTTGCAACGAATACAGCGTTTGAAAAAGAGGGTGTGACGGTAGAGGATGTACAGTTCATGATTGCTGGAGACCTTATTAATCAGATTACTCCAACTAGCATTGCTGCCAGACAGTTAAAACTACCGTATCTTGGTATATTTGGTGCTTGTTCAACATCGATGGAGGGACTAGCACTTGCCTCTTTTTTTGTAAATTATGGGGGAGGAAATTATATTCTGACTGGTGCAACGAGCCATAATGCGGCTGTGGAGAAGCAATTTCGTTACCCAACTGAGTACGGCGGACAAAAGCCGCCTACTGCTCAATGGACCGTAACAGGTTCGGGTGTGGCACTGGTCAAAGCAAATCAGGGGAATGAAAGTGGGAAGCCGGTTACAACATCAGCTACCATTGGAAAAGTCATTGATCTTGGTTTAACAGATCCTTTTAATATGGGAGGAGCCATGTCTCCTGCTGCAGCTGATACGATCTTAGCTCATTTTAAGGATTTGGAAATTGATCCTTCATATTACGACTTAATCGTAACAGGTGATCTTGGAAAAATTGGACATGAAACCACATTTGGATTATTGCAAAAGGAAGGCTTGCCAATAAAAAAAGAGCAATTTAAGGATTGTGGCATGTTAATTTACCATGAAGATCAACCTGTTCAATCCGGAGGAAGCGGGGCAGGCTGTTCAGCAACGGTATTATATGGACATCTGTTAAATGAAATGAAAAAGGGGACATACAAGCGAATTTTAGTTGTTGCAACAGGAGCACTACTATCGCCGCTTACTGTTCAGCAAAATGAAACCATTCCGTGTATTGCCCATGCTGTTTCTATTGAAATGAACGAATAAGGGAGGGAAGAAAAAATGCTGGCTATGTTTTTTTGGGCATTTGTTGTTGGAGGTGCCATTTGTGTAATTGGACAGCTTATGTTTGATGTAGCACGGCTTACCCCTGCACATACATTAAGTACACTTGTTGTTATTGGAGCGGTATTAGATGGGTTTGGATTATACGAACCATTGGCCGATTTTGCAGGTGCTGGAGTAACTGTACCTATTACAAATTTTGGTAATACACTTGTTCATGGTGCCCTTCAAGAGGCTGAACAGCATGGGATTATCGGGGTATTAACTGGCATGTTTGAAATTACAAGCTCGGGTATTTCAGCAGCAATCGTTTTTGCATTTATCGGTGCTCTAATATTTAAGCCAAAAGGCTAAAACTTTTTTTGATATAGGACAAAGCCTACACGTTTTCAGGTCACTTACATACGTTATAGTAAGTCAAGGAAAAGTGAGGTGACTTGATATGGGTTACGGCTATTGCGGTTACGGCTATGGTGGCAACGGTGGTGGATACGGATCAACTTTCGTATTAATCGTTGTATTATTCATCTTGTTAATTATTGTTGGAGCTAGCTTTTACAACTAATCTCCAAAAAGAAGTGTAGGAAGAAAGATCGTTTCTGTACAAAGAAACGGTCTTTTTCCTGTCTTAAAATCACCCTTTTTATGTTTTCTTCATAAGATGAGAGTAGCTTAAAAAGGAGGCGTGGTTTTAAGAATGGATAATCAATTTTTCAAAAATGTTGAAAAGAAAACTGGCGTTAATATGAAAGACATTCTTGAACTGGCTGGTTCATTACAAAATGCAAACTTTAAAGATGAAAAAACAGTTCGCAATGTAATCAAACGTGTATCTCAAATTGCAAACAAACCAGTCACAAAGGAAATGGAAGATAAAATTGTTTCTTCTATTGTTGCTGATGGAAAACAACTTGATTTTAATACGTTATCTAAAATGATTAATAAGAAATAATAAAAAAGAGAAGCCTCCAAAAATTGGGAAGCTTCTCTCTTCTTTTTCTCTGTTATTTTGGAAGGATGGGTGCCAAAAATCTAGATGTCTTAGCATTTTTGCCTCTTCTTTTATGAGGTATCGCTATATAGCATTCTTCTTTAGCGCGAGTGATAGCTACATATAGTAGACGACGTTCTTCTTCAATTGGTGCCGACTCACCATTCCTCAAGGAGTCTAGTGCGTAATCGTGAGGAATTCCTCCGTCAACAACATCAAGAATATACACGACTCGGTATTCTAACCCCTTTGCTCGATGAATAGTGCTAAGCGTAATTGCCTGTTCAAGTTGTTTACTAAGTTGTTTTATTTCTTTATTCATAGCACTCATATGCTTCGTATGGTCTAGGAAGTCGATAATTGTTTGAAAATTTTTTGCTGCAACCTTCAAATCGCGAATATCGTCAGAACCTTTTTCAAGACTATTTCCTTCACTGCCACGCTTTTTTAAATAATCACCAAAGCCTACTTCCTTTTCGATGAATTCAATGCAGTCTAGTGGCTTGCTTCCTTTCAAGCTTCTAATAGAAGGTAATAGCTTCTTTAGCTTTCTTTCCTGAAAGGCATGACCGGTTGTAATATTGGATAAGCATTCAAGCATGGAGCAATCATTCAAAATACTGTTCGCTTTTAAATCACTCATAACAGCTTGTCTAATAAAGAGAACCGGGAGAATCTGACTGATTGCCTGCTGGTCATCTTCATTAATAATGAGACGTAGAAAGGACAACATGGATTTTACTAAATAACGTTCATAAAAGTTTTCGGAATCCAGATCGATCCTAAAAGGAAAGCTAGTTGTCGCTAGTCTTTCAAAAACTGCTCGGCTCCCGGTATTCGTACGGTATAAAATAGCAATATCATTTGGAGCATACCCGTTTTGTAGTTTTTCGTTTATATCCTGAACAATCATGGTTGCTTCCTCTTCTTCATCAAAAGGATAAAACAACAAGGGTGAAACAGAATGTTGATATTGAGCTTGCATGGTTTTTTTTCTACGAGTTGTATTTTTTTCAATGATCCGGTTGGCAGTTGAAATAATCTCATGTGAGGAACGGTAATTTTCATTTAGGATAATCATTTTACTATTTGGAAAATCTTTTTCGAAAGATAGAAGGTAATTAGGGTCACTACCTCGAAATGCATAAATAGACTGATCATCATCTCCAACGGCAAATAAGTTTGCTGTTTTACGGGATAGCAATTTAATCAGCTCATATTGAACTTTGTTAATATCTTGAAACTCATCAATTAAAAAATATTGAAAGCGATTTTGGTACATCTCTAAAACATCTTGATGATCGGTTAGATATTTATAACATCCGATAAGCATATCATCAAAATCGAATAGATTCTTCTTTTCCTTTTCTTGTTCATAATGTTTGTATAACTGTAATACTTGCTCCTCCCAACGACTAGCTGTTTGTATATCCTGTGGAAGTAGAAACGTATTTTTCCAATATCCAATTTGTTGAAGAGCTAAATCGTATGCAAACTCCTTCTCATCAAGAGAAATTGTTTTTCCACCTTCTTTAAGGATTTGATCCTTTTGCCAATCCTTTTTTATTAATTTAGATGGATGCCATCTTTCTGGCTCATGGTAAGCTAGTATTCTATAAAAAATACTATGAAATGTACCAGTTAAAAGCCTAT
>Ga0182742_1002432_pt1 | contig 20585 bp, 17 predicted proteins | sample eDN5th37CBELigMG_FD_128880 | JGI IMG/M metagenome (GOLD analysis project Ga0182742, IMG submission 128880) | Enriched Miracle-Growth compost microbial communities from Emeryville, California, USA - eDNA 5th pass 37_C BE-Lig MG (version 2)... ... | reverse complement strand
TCACAGGAACTGCCTTTTCGGAAGCAACACTGATAAAATTGGCATATGCATACGAACAAGAAACCAAACATCGGATTCCACCAAAACTATAAAACCTCAGCCAAAGTGGCTGAGGTCTTTTTATTATCCGAATACCTTTTGAAGGTCTTCTTTTGATTGTGTTAGCCAAAAACGCATGAGGCGCTTTGCCCCTTCTAAGTCATGAAGCTTCGCTTGACCACATTGAGTTTCATTTGCTGCAGGGATTTCTGTAATTTCTACAGCACTTTGCATTGTTGCTTCTAACAGGTCAATAATTTCAGAAACTGTTGGTTCCCCACTCACAACTAAATAATAACCTGTTTGACACCCCATAGGAGAGATATCAATAATATCAAAGTGATCATATTTCTCACAATGCTCACGAAGGTTAAATGCTAATAGATGTTCAAGTGTATGAATAACGTCTGGCTTCATAGCCTGTTTATTTGGCTGACAAAAACGAATATCAAACTTATTTACAACTCCATCTGTACCTACCTTGTGTACACCACAATGTCTTACATACGGAGCTTTAACTGCACAATGATCTAGTTCAAAGCTTTCTACTGATGGCATTCTCTTCACTCCCTAAATATCTTTTAGAGGATTACAAAAAGTCGACCGAAAATGACACTTCTAAGGCATGTTTATCTGTTCCTCACGTATCAACTTCATACGCTGCGGTACTCAAAACTTCGCCGCCTTGAACATCTCAGTCCTTTACTCTTCTTTTTGTACCTGCATTTATATCTATCATAACGCTAATTCCGATTTTTTTCATCTATTTAATTTGAATTGGAAAAAATTCGATGTGTCATATTCACGTAACTTTTTTGGACAACCTTTAAAGATGCTTTTATCCACTACCTATAGTATAGTATAAGTTACTTAAACCAAGTAAGGGAAGTAGAAAAAATTGCTTCAAGCGATATTTATAGGTGTAATTCGTTTCTATCAAAAATTTATATCCCCATTAAAACCACCAACTTGTCGCTTTTATCCGACTTGTTCTCAATATGGACTTGAAGCCATTAAACGCTTTGGTGCATTTAAAGGTGGCTGGCTGACCATAAAACGTATATTAAAATGTCATCCACTCCACCCAGGCGGGATTGACTTTGTACCCGAAAAAAAGGAAGGTAAGCATAAACATTAATGCTACCTTCCTTTTTTTATTTTACGTTTGTTGTCTTTTCAAGATGCTCGTGGATCTCTCCTTTTTCGATGTGAACTTGAATATTATAATTCCCGGATTCAGTGAATGTAAAATCTGATTGATAGACACCATTTTCGGTTTCATTTGCATCTATAAACTCATGTTTCTCAGCGCCATCTTTCCAAACCTCAAACCGAACTTTTGCATCTGTCAACGGTGCTCCTGACTCTTCAAAAGAGACATGTAATGTAGATGATTTTCCTACAGGATATTCAGTCTCTAGTGGGAAGTCGATTGAAACATCTCCACTTCCATGATGATGTTCATTTCCATGGTGATCTCCATGTTCCGCAGGTTCATCTGCTGACTCTTCTGTTACACTAGGGTTTCCAATTACCACTTCAACCTTTGGCATGGTATGCATGCTTCTCGCCGTTACATGTGCTGTCACAAAATAAATCCCGTCCTGTTCAAACGTTTTAACAGCCGTATATTCACCATCAGAAGTATGCTCCCCATCTAGAAATTCGCTTTCTTCACTGCCTTTTTGCGCAATTTCAAATTGAACTTCATCTGCATCTTCAACTGTTTCTTCCCCTTGAGTTACAGTTGCATGCAAGGTTACTTCTTCACCTGGATTTATTTTTTCAGGATCGAGCTTTAAATCAACTGCAATTGGGACTAATTCTGTCGTATTCGTATTTTTCTTTTCTGTCTCATTATTACATGCTGCAAGCATGATGATTGCAGCCAAAAAGAGAAAAAGACCTATTTTTTTCATTTCTTTCACCTCAACTACATGGTACAACAAACGACCATTTATTCCTGTGTCTTTTTTATGACATTCATTACCCATAATAACCAATATTAACGTAACTTTAACCTCTAACCATGAAAAAAGAGGCCATATGACCTCTTTTCATCTTATTTATACCCGTTAACTACAACATCCAGTTTACCTGTTTCAGGATTAATAACAAGACCATGAACAGGAACTTCCACTGGAAGAAGTGGATGGTTTTCGACCATTTCAACACTGTGTCGAACACTATCTTCTACACTGCTAAAACCTTTAAACCATTTATCAAGATCAATTCCAGAGTACTTTAATGTATCAATTCTCGCTTGAGTAACCCCTCTGTTTTTTATTTTTTGTAAAATCGCATCTGAGTTTAGTGCACTCATACCACAATCATGATGACCGACAATACAAACCTCGTCCGCATTTAAATCATACACGGCAACTAAAATACTTCTCATTACACTACCAAAAGGATGTGAAACAACCGCACCAGCTACCTTTAAAATTTTCACATCTCCATTTTTCATGTTCATTGCTTTTGGAAGCAGCTCAATGAGTCGTGTATCCATACAGGTTACAATAACCATTCTTTTATCTGGAAGCTTTGTCGTTTGGTATTTTTCGTATTCTTTGGTTTCAACAAACTCTTTGTTATATTCTAGGATATTATCCAGTAGTGACATACTTTTCACCCTTCACTCTTTATTTCATTATATTTTATCAAAAACTTGTCCTTTTAGATAATATTTTTATTATTACTCACAAGTTCTTGTGTCTACCAGAGATACTAATAGAACATCGTTCCCCTTAAAAAAGTTTTTTGTTCTCAAATCGGAATAATTACGATATAATATGAAAGGATTTCAAACAGGCACCATTTTGGGTACTTGAGAGGAGAAAGTTTATGAAAAAAATCAAAGGATATATCATGCTCTTACTCGCAATCGGCATACTAGCAGCTTGTGGAGCAGATCAAAATAAATCATCAGATGAAGAAGGGAAGCTTACGATATATACAACCGTATTTCCTTTAACAGACTTTACAAAAAAAATAGGTGGCGAAGATGTCATTGTTAATAGTGTTTATCCGCCGGGTGCTGATGCCCACACATTTGAACCCACTCCTAGGGACATGACAAGCATCGCAAGTGCTGATGCATTTATTTACACTGGGATTGGTGTTGAGGCTTTTGTAGCTTCAGCAAAAAAAACACTCAAAAAGGAAGATGTCGCATTAATTGAAGCAGGATCTGGAATAGAATTCATGAGTTTGGAAGATGATTCTCACCATCACGATGAAGAGGATCATCAACACGGAGATATTGATCCACATATATGGTTAGATCCAGTCTACTCCATACAGATTGCTGAAAATATTAAAAATGCTCTAACTGAGTTAAATCCTTCTAATAAAGATGTATATGAAGAAAATTTCAACATATTAAAAGCTCAATTGGAAGAATTAAACACAGAATTTATGGAAGTGGCCAATTCTGCAAAACGTAAAGAAATTCTAGTTGCCCATTCGGCTTACGGATACTGGGAAGCTCGTTATGGAATAAAGCAAATAAGTATTACTGGCTTTTCCCCTTCCAATGAACCATCTCAAAAAGAATTGAAAAATATTATTGAATCTGTGAAGAAACAAAATCTTGAATATATTTTATTTGAGCAGAATATATCATCAAAGATCGCAGAAACCGTTCAAAAAGAAACAGGTACAAAAAGCTTAACCCTTCATAATTTGGAGGCATTAACTGAAAAAGAAATCGAAGACAACAAAGATTATTTTAGATTAATGAAACAAAATCTAGCTACATTAAAAAAGGCTTTAAATTAACTTAATAGTTACCAATTCAGTGTACTGCAAAATAGTAAATCACAAGACATTTTTAGCGTGAATTCACATATGAATTCACGCTTTTTTATACATAACCGATAAGATTTTACTTTTATTTGTCTGAAGATAATTCAACTTCAGACACAATCGCGATGATTTTGCGTTCATTGTTCGAAGATACTTCAACTTCAGACACAACCGTACTAATTTTGCATTATCTTGTCCGAAGATACTTCTACTTCAGACACAACTTCACTGATTTTGCATTATCTTGTCCGAAGATACTTCCACTTCAGACACAATCGCGATGATTTTCCATACCCTTGTCCGAAGGTACTCCTACTTCAGACACAACCGCGATGATTTTGCGTTTTTCCTTGTCCGAAGATACTCCTACTTCAGACACAATCGTGTTGATTTTGCATTCTCCTGTCCGAAGATACTCCAACTTCAGAAACAACCGTGTTGATTTTGCGTTCCCTTGTCCGAAGATACTCCTACTTCAGACACAACCGTGTTGATTTTGCTTTCCCTTGTCCGAAGATACTTCTACTTCGGACACAACTTCACTGATTTTGTATTCCCTTGTCCGAAGATACTTCCACTTCAGACATAACTTCACTGATTTTGTGTTCCCTTGTCCGAACATGCTCCAACTTCAGACACAACCTCGATGATTTTGCGTTTCCTTGTCCGAAGATACTCCGACTTCAGACACAACCATACTAATTTTGCATTCTCTTGTCCGAACATGCTCCAACTTCAGACACAACCGTACTAATTTTGCATTCTCTTGTCCGAAGATACTTCCACTTCAGACACAACTGCACTGATTTTGTATTCCTTTGTCCGAAGATACTCCAACTTCAGACACAACCGTATTAATTTTGCATTCCCTTGTCCGAAGATACTCCGACTTCAGACACAATCGCGTTGATTTTGTATTCCCTTGTCCGAAGATACTTCCACTTTAGACACAATCGCGCTGATTTTCCATCCCCTTGTCCGAAGGTACTCCTACTTCAGACACAACCGTACCTATTTTCCATACCCTTGTCCGAAGATACTTCCACTTCAGACACAACTGCACTGATTTTGTATTCCCTTGTCCGAAGATACTCCGACTTCAGACACAACCGTACTGATTTTCCATCCCCTTGTCCGAAAATACTCCAACTTCAGACACAATTTCACTGATTTACCATCTCCTTGTCCAAAGATACTCCGACTTCAGGAACTACACTGATTTTGCATTCCCTGGCCGAAGACTTCGAAGACTTCCTTAATTTTTACATAGTAATTAAATTTGTTATTGATATTTAGTCCTTTTTCAATTTAAAACGGAAGGCGCTAATTTAATTACCACCCTTGGGATATGTTGCTTGTTATCTGTATTTCTTCACTTGGAGAACATAAAGGATGCTAGGCCACATTCCTAAGAAAGAGGTGTAGTAAAATGGCACAAGATGTATTATGTGAAGTTAAAAACTGTCATTATTGGGCAAACGGCAATAAATGTAGTGCTGATGCGATTTATGTTGTGAGTCACTCAGGGAAAACTGCATCAGAACAAACCGAAACAGATTGTAAAACTTTCATACCAAGTGATTTATAGAAATATGAACATGACAGCTGATTAACTCAGCTGTCTTTTTTATATTTTTAAATAGCTGAAACAAATCCTCCCAAATTTGCATAATCCTTATAACATGTCGAATTTTTTAAAATAAAATAATTGACAAAATTTAAAAATAAACATATGATACTTTTAAAAGTTGCACTAAGGAAACATTTATTCATTAAGACAAAATACACAGAAATAAATTAGAAGCTTGAGAGGAGAATAAGCGATGTATGAAAATCTTTTACTCGCTTTTGGTTTAACTTTATTTGCTGGCCTCGCAACCGGTATAGGAAGCTTAATAGCTCTCTTTACGTCCAGAACGAATACCAAATTTCTATCTTGGACACTCGGTTTCTCAGCAGGTGTCATGATCTATGTGTCCATGATTGAGATCTTTGTTAAAGCAAAAGTTGCACTAACGTCTGCACTTGGAAATGAACTTGGGAACTGGATGACAGTTGCAGGATTTTTTGGGGGAATGTTTTTAATTGCTTTAATTGATAAATTTGTCCCTGAGAGTAGTAACCCTCATGAGGTAAAAAAGGTGGAGGACATGAATTTATCTTCTTCCAAATTAGAAGAAGATAAATTATTAAAAATGGGAACATTTACAGCTCTCGCTATTGGCATTCACAATTTCCCTGAAGGTATTGCCACCTTTACTTCAGCTCTTCAAGATCCTGGCCTAGGTATCGCAATCGCAGTAGCAGTAGCAATTCACAATATACCTGAAGGAATCGCTGTTGCTGTTCCGGTCTATTTTGCAACAGGAGATAAAAAAAGAGCCTTTAAGCTCTCGTTTCTTTCCGGTTTGGCTGAACCTGTTGGGGCCGTTGTTGCTTTCTTAATTCTGATGCCATTTTTAAATGATATCATGTTTGGGATAATCTTCGCTGCGGTAGCAGGAATTATGGTGTTTATTTCTCTTGATGAATTACTTCCTGCTTCTAAACGTTATGATAGTGGACATTTATCCATTTATGGATTAATTGCAGGTATGGCTGTTATGGCGTTAAGTTTACTGCTATTTATCTAACTTATTCAGCTGGGTCCAACCCGAGCTGAATAAAGTTAACATTGCATTACCTTTTTCTCTTTCGTGATATGCTGAATCCATTCGTAATCTACCTTATATCCAATTCCTGGTTCATCTGGAACGGCAATTCGGCCGTTTTCTACAGTAACTTCCGGAATAATGACATCTCTTGACCAATATCTTGAGGACGCAGAAATATCACCAGGAATTGTGAAGTTTGGTAGGCTAGCTAAAGCAATATTATGTGCTCTTGAAATTCCGGTTTCAAGCATCCCTCCACACCAGACGGGGATTTGATGGGACTCACAAATATCATGGATTTTAATTGACTCAGTGATTCCACCCACTCTCCCAATTTTGATATTCATCACTCGGCAGCTCCCCATTTCAATTGCCTTACGGGCATCCTCTGCTGATGTAATGCTTTCATCCAAACATATAGGTGTTGAAAGTATTTCTTGTAGCTTTGCGTGATCAAAAATATCATCCTCCGCTAATGGCTGTTCAACCATCAACAACTTAAACTCATCTAATGCTTTAAGTTTGTCAGTATCCGCTAAACAATATGCCGAATTCGCATCCACCATTAGAGGGAGGTTAGGAAATTCCCGTCTAATTTCTTTTAGAAGCTCATAGTCTTGTCCAGGCTTAATTTTTATTTTTACCCGTTTATAGCCTGTATTCACATGCTCCTGAATTTTATGTAATACATCCTCAATTGAATTAATACTTACAACTACTCCCGAATCTATAGAATCCCTTGTTCCGCCGATCGCTTTAGAAAGAGAAATTCCTTGTTTTTTTGAATATAAGTCCCACATAGCCATGTCGATGCTAGCTTTCGCCATATTATTTCTTTTTACAAATTTAAAACATTCCTGCAGTTGCTGAGGATGCTCAACCTCTTCTTTTAAAATTTGCGGGACTAGATAATCGACAAGTATATGCCAACTAGTTTTAATCGTCTCTTCTGTATACCAAGGTGATGAAAAGGCAACGACTTCTCCCCAACCAACGACACCTTCTACATCCTCCATTTCAACAAGAATACTCTCTCTTGTATCAACCTTTCCCATACTTGTTACAAACGGTGAGAGCAAACTTTGTTCTATGAGATGGAGGGTTACCTTTTTCACCTTAATCATTTTTCTCATCCTTTATTAAATCAATTAATTTTCTTCTCATAAGTTTATTGGATGCATTTCTTGGTAGGGCATCAACAAAATAGATTGATTTTGGAACTTTATAACGAGCAAGTTGTTCATGGCAAAAAGCAATGATTTCATTTTCATGTAGGTTACTTCCTTCTTCTTTTATGACGAAAGCAGCAGGCGCCTGTCCCCACTTTTCATCATCCACTCCTGTAACACCCGCTTCTAAAATGTTAGGGTGTGACAACAGAACCGCCTCAAGTTCAGCAGGATAAATATTTTCTCCGCCTGAAATAATTAAATCAGACCGGCGATCTAACACAAATAAGAACCCTTCCTCATCTAAGTATCCAATGTCACCGGTATATAGCCAGCCATCGACTATTGAAGTCATCGTAGCATCAATTCGATTTAAATAGCCTTTTGTCACGTTGGGTGCTTTTACAACGATCTCTCCTACTTCATTTGGACGTGTAGGTGTACCATTATTATCAATTTTGATTTGCACTGGAAAAAGTGGTTTACCTGCTGAACCTAACTTAGAAATACTATACTCAGGTGCTAGCGTAACAACCTGTGATGCTGTTTCAGTCAGACCATAAGTCTGGAAAACAGGAATATTATGTGCAATACAATCCTCTAATAAAGGTTTTGGTGCAGGTCCACCTCCAAGAAGCATACATCTAAACTGATCAGGGTAGCGCTCATCCCCTAATTCTTTAATCATCCTTGTTAGCATGACACTCACTGCCGACATGATGGTAACACCTTGATACTTAATAGCATCATTTGCTTTTTTCGGATCGAATTTTTCGTGAATCACAGCTGGTATTCCGTAAATGACACTTCGATACAAAATTGATAACCCACTAATATGAAACATCGGAACAGTAAGTAACCAGCAATCATCCTGGTGCAGTCCTAAATTTAAACTGGAGCCAATCGCACTCCACCAATGGTTTCCATATGTATGAATAACGCCCTTTGGTTTTCCAGTCGTTCCCGATGTGTACATAATTGTATCAGCCTGTTCTAAAGAGAAATACTCTTGAATCTTACAGTCTTTCTCAGGAAGCTCATGAAGTTCATTTAATGATATGTTTTTAATATTTAGATGAGCTACTTTCTCAAGATAAGGCTCTTGCGTTAGCAGCATTTTTGTTCCAGCATCACTCAATTGAAATTCTAGCTCACTACTTGTTAATTTTATATTCAATAGGACTGTAACTGCCCCAATATATTTCAGTGCATGAATCACTTCAACCATTTCAACATTGTTTCCAAGAAGAACAGCCACAACGTCTTCCTTTTGTACTCCTGCATATGTGAGTTGGTTAGCCCTTTTCAGCACATTTTTATGTAAAGTCAAAAATGATATCTCTTTATTTTCAGTTTTTATAGCAATTCGATTTGGCGTTAAAAACGCTCGCTGTTTCAGCCAATTTGGTATTTCTGTTGAATTCATTTTTTTCAAATCCTCTTATGTTTGTAATAAAAATGCAAAAACAGCTTGATGAGGTCTTCATCAAGCTGAGAACTGAACATTAAGGGAAACGAGGGAATTGCTTAAAGTCTGGCATGCGCTTTTCTTTAAATGCGTCACGGCCTTCCTTCGCTTCATCTGTTGTGTAGTATAGAAGAGTAGCATCGCCAGCCATTTGTTGTAGACCTGCTAAGCCATCTGTATCAGCATTCATTGCTGCTTTTAAGAAACGAAGAGCTGTTGGACTCTTTTCAAGAATTTCTTCACACCACTTAATTGTTTCTTCTTCAAGTTGCTCTAATGGAACAACTGTGTTCACAAGACCCATGTCTAATGCCTCTTGAGCATTATATTGACGGCAAAGGAACCAAATTTCACGTGCCTTTTTATGACCAATGATGCGTGCAAGATATCCAGAACCATAACCTGCATCAAAGCTTCCAACCTTCGGACCAGTTTGTCCAAAAATAGCGTTATCCGCTGCAATAGTCAAGTCACATACAACATGCAGTACATGTCCTCCACCGATTGCATAACCAGATACCATAGCGATAACTGGCTTTGGAATTACACGGATTAAACGTTGTAAATCAAGAACATTTAATCGTGGTATTTGGTCGTCTCCAACATATCCACCATGCCCTCGAACCTTCTGATCTCCACCAGAACAGAATGCTTCATCTCCCGCACCAGCTAGAACAATAACACCAATGTTTGAATCATCTCTGGCATAAGCAAAAGCATCAATCATTTCTGCCACTGTTTTCGGCGTAAATGCATTTCTAACATGTGGTCTGTTAATGGTGATCTTTGCAATACCATTATATGTTTCATATAAAATTTCATCATACTTACGTTCTGCAACCCATTCAACTGCAGCCATTAGCTTGTCCTCCTTTTAAGGATGTTCAAAAATGTCCGGTAAAAATGACACATCGAATTTCTTCGTTGGCTTTCTTTTCAGTTCCTTGTAAAAAGAAAACTACTTTTCCGGCGTGCAAAATCATCTGCTCACGTATTAACAGCATACGCTCTGCTACTTAAAGCTGCACTGCCTCGAACTTTCGACGCACAGGATGTGCTAGCGTCGGCGTTGCCACAGGACATGGCGCCTTCGTCGACGTGGTCCTTTTTATCACCTTTTTGAACACGCACTTTTATGTATAGGTTTGTATATAATTTTGATCATTGAGAAAAATGATCAGAAACAAACTCATTTATTATTTTACCAAAAAAATATGGTTGTTCCACATGAATTGCATGTCCAGTATCTACTATTTTCTCCACTTTTGCATTTTGAATGCTTAAGCTCATCTCTTCTGCTATCCTGCAAAACTTTTGGTCAAGCTCTCCACAAAGTAATAAAGTGGGTAGGTTTAGCTCATTTAGTCTATCCCAGTATGAGGGTTGTGAACCAGTCCCCATTCCTTTAAGACTATTAACTAAACCGACTGGATTATTGTTAAGACGTTGTTGGCGTATTTCTTGTTGAATATCTTTCGTTAGGGCCTGTTGCGAAGAGAACAAAGGGATCTTCTCCCAATAATCAACAAAACCTTGGACTCCCTCTTGGTTAATCCGATTAGCCAGTTTCTCATCTGATTTTCTGCGGGCAACTCTTTCTTCCACTGTTCTTAACCCTGGAGAACTGCTCTCTAGAACAAGTCTAATTATTCTAGTTGAAAAAAGAATAGAGATAGCCAATGCTAGCCTTCCTCCCATGGAGTAGCCAACTATATTAGTTCTGGGGATAGCTAAGACATCAAGAATATGAATGATATCTTTTGCAACAGTTTCTATATGATATCTTGATGAGTCATCAGGACTATCTGTCTCTCCATGTCCGATTATATCAATAAAAATACATTGATAACTGTAACGAAGTGTCTCGGTGGCATTACTCCAGGTTGCTATATTACCTGTAAAACCATGAAGGAAAACTATCGGTTCCCCTTCTCCCATCACCTGCACATGATAAGTAACCCCGTTTGATGAAATAAACATAGTTATTGTTCCTTTTTGAGAACGTCTTTTATTTCCTGGGAAACATTATTCCACATTTTTCGATGAATCATGACATTTTCTTGGCGGTCCGTTTTTACTTCTACAACATGAAGACCATTCCCATTTAATGAAGCAGATATGGCTTTTCGGAATTCCGCCCAATTCTCAACACTAGTAAATTTCCCGCCATACATTTTTACGGCATGTTCATAATTAAGCCCGATTGGCGTACCAAACAGTGTTTCAAAGTGCTTTTCTTCCTGTGATTGTGGCAAGAAAGAAAATATTCCGCCACCGTCATTGTTAATTAACACAATCGTATTATTTAAATGATGATGTTTTGCTGCTAATAATCCATTTAAATCATGATAGAAAGAAAGATCCCCAATTACTAAAACAGTATGCTCTTTTTGCGAACTAATGCCCATCGCCGTAGAAACAAGTCCATCAATTCCATTGGCTCCTCGATTTCCTAGTACATGAATTGACTTTTCATTATTCGTAAAGAAAGTGTCAAGGTCTCTGATTGGCATACTGTTTCCAACAAATAAAGTAGAACCATTCGGCAGGATTTCTTGAAGTTCAGTAAATACCTTCCCTTCAAATAAGGTTTCTTCCTGGTATACTGCGTTGATATTCTCTTTCACTATATCATTTATTTTAATCCAAGAGCTTATCCAACCATTATTACTACGTTTCTGAATTCGTTTCGTAATCGAATGACAGAACTCTATTTCATCACAGTAAACCATATCGGTTGCTGATAAAGTAGGATCTCTCCATCCACCGTCCCCATCCACAATGATTTGTGGCGTGCTTTTTTGTTTTTGAATATACTGCAGAAGTGACTTAGAAACGGGCATTGCTCCAAAACGAATAATGATGTCTGGTGAGAAAGCTTCTCCGAACTCTTCGTTTCGTAAAAAAGCATCATACCCATCAATTATGTATGATTTAGAGTGTGTTCCACTTCTCAGTTGGGATAGTGGGTCAGCAAGTATTGGAAATTGAAGAGTTTCTGCTAGATTAGCTACAGCATGTCCAAACTCAGAATTATCATGTGAACCACAAACAATAATCCCTCTCAGTTTTTCATTGACTACATCACTTATCAACTGAGCTTGTTCCTCGTCCATTGTCGGTTTACCAACAACGACGTTTACATTTTTTTTAGCAATGTTCCTTGAACCCCATAAATAATCAAGATCGAGGTTTGGAACCAGCGGCTCACGAAAAGGGAAGTTTAGATGGACAGGTCCTGCGGGAGCTGATTGTGCTGTACCCGCTGCTCTTCCTGCCATAGTTCTGACATAAGCCAACATTTGAGCGGAATCTTCAGGTAGAGCCATTTCTACAAACCATTTCGCATGGTTCCCATATAACTGGTTCTGATCTATAGCTTGCGGTGCACCAATATCGCGCAATTCATGTGGTCGGTCCGCTGTCAGGACAATAAGCGGTACTCTTGAATAATAGGCCTCCACAATAGCCGGAAAATAATTGGCTGCTGCAGTCCCAGAAGTACAAAGTATCGCTACAGGCTTTTTAGTTGCTTTAGCTACACCAAGCGCATAAAAAGCGGATGATCGTTCATCAATATTGATTGTAACATTCATATCAGGATGTTCAGCCATTAATATTGCCATCGGGGTAGAGCGGGAGCCGGGGCTCACAATGGCCTCTGTGACACCCACTTGGACTAATTCATCAACAAATGATGCTACATACCGAGTTAATGCTTCATTATTCATTGTCTAAGCCTCCTAGTGCGGATAGCATCGGTCTAAACTTAATCATTGTTTCTGTATATTCACTTTCTGGTTCTGAATCGCCTACAATTCCACATCCAGCAAATAAGGATACATTGTTGCTATTTATTAATCCAGAACGAATGGCAACGGCAAATTCTCCATTATCTTTTGTATCTAACCAACCAACTGGGCTTCCATACCAACCACGGTCAAGAATCTCAAGCTCACGAATTATTTCATATGCTTTTTGTTTAGGTTGTCCTCCAAGCGCTGGAGTTGGATGTAGTCGATCTACAACAGTAAGTAATGACACATTTTCTTTTGCTACCCCTCTTACAGGTGTGTATAAATGTTGAATATCTCGCATTTTTAAGATATCAGGTTGTGTTGGTGAAGAAATGCGTATACAAGATTCTTTCATCGCATTTTTAATCATTTGTACAACCACATCATGTTCGTATAGATTTTTCCGGTCACTAAGTAATTCATTTGCCAATTGTTCGTCTTCAGAAGGAGTTTTACCACGTCGTATCGAACCTGCTAAGCAAGTTGTTAAAAATTCTCCACCTTTTTTCTTTATAAGACGCTCTGGTGAAGCTCCAATAAAACATGAATCGCCATACTCGATTGCAAATAAATAACTCATTGGTTGTTCTTCTTTTAAACGTGCTAAAATGGCATCCGTTTCAATTGGCTTATCAAAATGTAGTTTAATTTCTCTTGCTAGTACAACCTTTTCAACCTCGCCGGATTGTACCTTTTTAGTTGCATTTCGAACAGATTCCATCCATTCCTTTGGTTGGACTTCTTCTTTTGTAAAAGAAGTGTTTATGAGCTCTTTGTGATTTCCCTCAAGCTGTTCTTCTAATTGTTCTATATCAGATTCAACAAATGTTGTACCTGTAGATTCACATATTATATTTGTAGTTAAATAAGTACTTCCTTTATAGATTGAAAGCATAAACGCAGGCAAAACAAATTTTGCATCATCAAAATGATCCCACAGATCTGTTCTCTTTTTTAATGGATCGAATGAAAAACCTCCCATTATTATTGGACCTGTAGAATATGGTGCAAAGTCATCCACTATAATTGCGTTGTGAACGAGTTTTTTCCACTCCTCTTCTATTGTAACAAAACGTTCTGTAGACTCATTATCGCTAATGGTATAAGCTTCTCCAAGTCCAACTATTACCGTATCATTTGTTGGATTGGACCAGAAACATCGCGTTTTATAAGTTTCTTTTTTCCCAGTAGAAAAGAACAATAGGGGGTCTATGTTCTCAATCTCTCTAACCTGACTTACAAGTATCGGCTTTGAAAGCTCCTTTGAACGAAACATTCCTTTCTCTATGTAATCTTTCAATCCTTTTTGTTGTATCATGACCAACTTATATCCCCCCGAAGTGTTTCCTGTAATAAATTTTACTTTAGAAATAGTATTTGATTATAGTATATCATTAACACGTATGTACCCTTAGTATTATAATCCCGATACTTTTGGGTTAATGAATCAAGTGCTACAATATACCTCTTTATGAATAGTTGTCAACAAACTTGATTCTACCATATGTAACCGTACAATGACCACTTACTTCCTTATTATTACGTTTTGTACGATATGTTAGTCTGGGGATTAAATCATGGTAAGAATGATTATGACTTTTTTGTTACATTAAACCATTGACAGTACTTGCCCAATTCACTAAACTGAACTTTGGATATACATGATATGACGGAGAGGAGAAGTTTAATGCATACAGGACTTCAGTCAAATCAGAAGCTATCTAAAAAGCCTTCAAATGGGTTTCAAGTATGGTGGAGACTTATGCGTCCACATACACTAACAGCATCCTTTGTTCCAGTTATCCTAGGTACAGTTCTTGCACTTTCAGATACTTCTATAAACATGGCACTATTCTTAATAATGTTACTTGCTTGTCTTCTCATTCAAGCAGCTACTAATATGATTAATGAGTATTTTGATTATAAACGCGGTCTAGATACCGCTGAATCAGTCGGTATTGGTGGGACAATTGTTAGAGATGGAGTCAAGCCAAAAGTGATCTTAAACTTGGCTTTTTCCTTTATGGGGATTGCTACACTTTTAGGTGTTTATATTTGTATGAATAGTAGCTGGTGGCTAGCGTTAGTAGGGACTATTTGTATGTCTGTTGGTTATCTTTATACTGGTGGCCCATTCCCAATTTCATCGACACCTTTTGGAGAGCTTGCAGCTGGTTTCTTTATGGGTATGATCATTATTTTAATATCGTTTTTCATCCAAACGGGTACGGTTACTTCAACAAGTATTTTAATTTCAATTCCAATTATGATTCTTGTTGGTGCCATTAATATGTCAAACAATATTCGTGATTTGGATGGTGACAAACAGAACGGACGTCGCACCTTACCGATTTTATTAGGAAGAGAAAATGCGATTAAGTTCTTAGCGGTATTGTTTGTTATTTCATATGTTTGGATTATTGCTTTGTCATTTATGGGAATAGCATCTTGGTGGAGCCTACTTGTATTGGTGAGTGTTCCAAAAGCTATTCAAGCGATAATTGGATTTATTGGAAAATCAGAGCCAATCCAAATGATGCCAGCAATGAAAGCAACCGCCCAAACAAATACATTTTTTGGTTTCTTATTATCAATTGGAATCTTTATTGGTTACTTCTTTTAAAAACACGATTTTTACGATCGTGTTTTTTCTTTTGCCTTCTTTCATACAAGCACTTTTTTACATTTATGATTTTCGTGTTTATGTAAATAATACATAACAAGATTCGTTACGAAATCATTATGGAAGGAGTGCTTTTCATGTTATCAAATGAGCAATTATCAACCTTCCGTTCACAGTTGATAAACGCAAAAAAAGAGGTTGAAGAACAATTAACGGATAGCGATCATTTTGATTTAGAACGTGGTCATTTCCATGGGTCGGTAGGGGAACTCTCTTCTTACGATAACCATCCAGGGGATGAAGGAACTGAGCTATATGAACGTGAAAAAGATATTGCACTTAATGAGCATATTGAAAAAGAACTAAATGACATTGACTACGCCTTACAGGCAATTGCTGAAGGAAGATACGGGAAATGTGAAAAATGCGGTAAGGAAATACCTGTTGATCGATTAGAAGCAATGCCTACCACAACCTATTGTGTTGAGCACAGCCCGACCCAAGTCGTTTCTCATAATCGGCCGATTGAGGAAGGGGTACTAATGCCACCGTTTGGAAAGTTTGTTGATGAGGAAGATAATGTATCCTTTGATGCTGAAGATTCATGGCAAGATGTTGCTAAGTATGGAACATCTGAATCACCTTCTGATCTTGCAGATCCAGTTGATAGTTATAATGAAGTATTCCTTGAATCAGATGAAAATGTAGGTTATGTAGAGGACTACGAAAACTTTGTTGCAACAGATATTGAAGGGAAAGAAATAATCATCTATCCAAACAACCAGCATGAACGATATGAGGAAGTATTAGATGAAGAAGGAATCATGACCATGTTCGGTGACCTTCCTCCCTATGAAAAAGAACCTTATACAGAGGATGAAGCTCAGGATTAAGGTTAAAAGCAGTGGAAAATTCCCCACTGCTTTACTTTTTTACTTTATTGGTTGTAAAAGTAATCTATAACTATTTATTATATAGTTCTCTTTGTAAGTATGAGTGATATGATATTTTCCTGTTGTCCAATCTGAAATTTGATCATGATAGAATTTGCTCAAAACATGACCAGATTGCCCTGGACCTACCACATTATAGCTTTGTTTCATGTTTGATAGGTCAATTACGGAACGCCATGCAGCTCCATGTGTTATAGCTCCTGATTTTCTATTGAAACTTGCAGCAGCTACCGATACTCCACTACCACCCATTGGAACAAATTCATTATGATTAAAAAGATAGTTTAACGGAGAAATTGCCGACAACGGATGATTAAAAGGAACCCTATGAAATTCACCCCATTTCCATTTACCCGGATGCTTCCCTTGTTGTTTGACAGCAAAATCAACAGCTCGCTTGAATGACTCTAGAGTTACCTGCTCTAAACCACCAGCTTCACTCAACCATACACCTTCATCCCCTTTGGCAGCATTTCTAATCATTTGGTCAACAATTTGGGATTTACCTTCAAACAAGTTATCAATTTCAATTGGAATGGATTCTTCAAACAAAACATTCGCGAATTCCTCCATCCATTTATGAAAGACTAAAGGCTCTCCATCTTCTCTTCGATCTACAGAGTCCCATCCTTCAAACCGCTTTAAGACTTCTTTATCAATATCTCTTAGCTTTTCTTTATTGCTTGTTAATACATCAAGAAAAATCGGTACAAATTCCTCCGCCTGCAAATTATGTTGGTCAAACTGTAGTTGAAGCATATCATCAACCGAAAGTTTCTTCTTACTCGTTAAAACATCCCGTATACGTTGTTGACGATATGGCTGTGCCCAAGTATTCGTAATATGGTATGGATAATCATCTGTTACAATTCTATTATTTGCCGTAGAAATAAACCCCTCCTCTGGGTTCACAATTGTTGGAAGTTCATCCCATGGAATAAAACCCTCCCACTCATATTCATCCGTCCAACCTGGTACAGGTATCGAACTATCTCCCTTTTTTCGAATAGGAATTAACCCATTCGCTCGATAAGCAATGGTTCCATCCGTAGCTGCAAAAACAAAATTTTGAGCAGGGGTATGAAAATATGTAAGAGCTTCTTTAAATTCATCCCAACTCTTCGCCTTGTTAAACATCAACACCGCTTCAAGTTCAGTCGAAGGATCGAGAGCTGTCCATCTTAAAGCTAAAGCAGTTTCTTCCTTGTGGTCATGAGTGAATTCTGAAATAATGGGACCATGCCTTGTTACCTGAACTTGATAAGGAATTGTTTCTCCATCCTTCACTTTTATTGGTTCATCAATAATTCTTGCATCCTCCCACTTCCCCATATACTCAAACTGATTTGGATTTTCTGGATTTCTTTTTTCAATATATAAATCCTGGACATCAGGACCTACATTGGTAACTCCCCAGACGATATGTTCATTACGTCCTAATATAATTCCTGGAACACCTGCAAAAATGACACCACTTACGTTTACCTCATTATTTTGTAAATGCGTTTCATACCAAATCGACGGAGTAGCCAAAGCTAAATGAGGATCATCCGCTAGAATCGGCATACCTGACTCAGATTTTTCTCCACTAACCACCCAGTTATTACTCCCATTAAATTCATTTGGGAAAGGAGCTTGTGCAATACTTTTGGAAATATCAATAGGATTTTCTTTCATTACTTGAAGAACTGTTGCCCCATCTTCAGGATATGTAGGAAATAATTCAAGTAGTTTTTCTTCTGACACATGCTGTGCCATGTAATAACGAAAGGCTTGACCTTTATAATGACCTCCTAAATCATAAGCCATATACTTACCTATCGTGAGTGAGTCTATAGGACTCCACTCCGTTGGTTCATATCCGGCAAGAGTAAATTCGACGGGTAATGTATTCTTCTCCTTTGCTTCCTTAATAAAAGCATTTACGCCATCTGCATAAGATTGTAAGACACCTTTCGCTTCTGTCGAGTATCCATCGTACGAGATTTTAGCTGCTCTTCGTAAGCCAAGAGTTCTATAATATTTATCCTGTTCAATTAGGGAGCTACCAATTACCTCACTGAGCTCTCCTGATGCCTGTCTACGGCTTAGATCCATTTGAAATAACCTGTCCTGAGCCGTTACATATCCTTGTGCAAAATACAGATCGTGAGTGTTTTTAGCACTTATATGGGGAACCCCATTTTGATCACGAATCACTTCAACCTCATCAGTAATACCAGCAACATTAATTGTACCTTCAATTTCTGGTAAACTCTTTCTCAAAAATAAATAGCCTGCCAAAATACTTGCGACAAGCAGGAGGATGATTATAATTCCTGATACTAAAATAACCCTCCATCTTTTCTTTCTGGGCCAAATACGTCTTTTTACTGCGACTTCTGAACTCATAAACTCCTCCTTAGACTAACTATTTCAAGAAAATTCTAAATATATTATAATATCTCATTTTCATTTTGTCATTGAAATCTCCAATAGACTGACATTATTTTCATACTTAGTGAAAAGCTTAAAGGAAGATACTAAGCAAATGACGAATTATTTCTATATATCATTTTTAATGAAAGGAAGAGTATAATGAACGCTCATGAGATTGAATACAAACTATATGGAGATGACATGCAATTTGTTGAAATCGAGCTAGATCCGAGTGAAAGTGTTATTGCGGAAGCAGGAGCCATGATGATGATGGAAGATGGAATCTCGATGGAAACCATATTCGGTGATGGTTCAGAATCTGGAGGTGGAGGTTTATTAGGTAAACTGTTTGGTGCAGGTAAAAGAGTCCTTACTGGTGAGAGTCTTTTTATGACAGTTTTTACCAATAGCCATATGGGCAAAAAACATGTTTCGTTTGCTGCCCCATATCCTGGAAAAATCATCCCGGTTGATTTAAGCATGCTAGGTGGAAAAGTGATTTGTCAAAAAGATTCTTTTTTATGTGCAGCAAAAGGAGTATCAGTCGGAATAGACTTTCAACGCAAATTAGGTACTGGTTTCTTCGGTGGAGAGGGCTTCATCATGCAAAAATTAGAAGGAGATGGATTAGCCTTTTTACACGCAGGTGGAACCATACATAAAAAAGAACTCCAACCTGGTGAAATCCTTCGAATAGACACAGGCTGCTTAGTTGGGATGACGAAGGAAGTAGATTACAATATCGAATATGTAGGGAAAATAAAAACAGCTTTCTTTGGTGGTGAAGGTTTATTCTACGCAACTGTACGTGGCCCTGGAACAGTTTGGGTACAATCATTGCCATTTAGCCGTATGGCAGACCGTATCTTCGCAAGTGCACCTAGAAATGGGGGAAGCACAGGTGAAGGAAGTATTCTAGGAGGAATCGGAAATTTATTAAACGGTGATAACAGATAGAATAAATATAAGTATAACTGGGAAGATAATAAATGGAGGTGTGGAAGATGAAACGTAAAGAAGACGTTAATAAAAAACCCGATGCTCCACTATTTGATGCCCCAGATGATAAAATTCTAGCATTTGACATGTTCCGTGGAATATCACCCGGAATCTTCTCAGATGTAGATTTAGACAACCCCGCAAAGAAAATAGAAGATGATATCATTTCTCAAGATTAAGCACCTGGCAACAGGTGTTTTTCTTTTTGTAACCGTAAAAAAATAAGAAACTAGAAATCTAGTAAAATAAAAAAACGCCATGAGAAATTCTCATAACGTTTGATGACCCGTACGGGATTCGAACCCGTGTTACCGCCGTGAAAGGGCGGTGTCTTAACCGCTTGACCAACGGGCCAGAAAAAAGTATTTATATGATTCGACATGGCGGAGAAGGAGGGATTTGAACCCTCGCGCCGCTTACGCGACCTACACCCTTAGCAGGGGCGCCTCTTCAGCCACTTGAGTACTTCCCCAAAAATGGCTCCGCAGGTAGGATTCGAACCTACGACCGATCGGTTAACAGCCGATAGCTCTACCACTGAGCTACTGCGGAATAATTATATATGGTGGGCCTAAATGGACTCGAACCATCGACCTCACGCTTATCAGGCGTGCGCTCTAACCAGCTGAGCTATAGGCCCATTGTATAAATTGGAGCG
>Ga0182742_1002431_pt1 | contig 20586 bp, 16 predicted proteins | sample eDN5th37CBELigMG_FD_128880 | JGI IMG/M metagenome (GOLD analysis project Ga0182742, IMG submission 128880) | Enriched Miracle-Growth compost microbial communities from Emeryville, California, USA - eDNA 5th pass 37_C BE-Lig MG (version 2)... ... | reverse complement strand
ATTGCATTAGAGGAAGAAAAAGTGAAGGTGTTATTAGAAAAAGGGAAAAACCCTAGCTATAAATTAAAAGTTGATTTAGAAAACCAAACAATAAGTGATGCTGAAGGTCTATCAGAGTCTTTCGAGGTTTCTTCTTATTGGAAAAAGATGCTGATTAATGGCTGGGATGAGATTGAAATTACCCTTCAATTAGACGAGCAAATTAATAAATATGAAAAGAACCGAGCATTGTTAACAAAGTAAATAAATGGCCGCAGCACAAGCTGTGGCCATTTATTATTTTGTTTTTATAGTGGTTTCTGCTAAACTTACCTCAGGTTATGAATAAGGGGTATGGTAGATGAAAAAAAGGGAACGGGCTCGTAAGGACGGAAACGTAGTGTTTTTCCCCGATTTAGAAAAGAGGCTTTTCGAAAAAGGGTTAGACTTTATACAAAAAAAGCAATTTAGAGAGGCAATTCCTTATTTTGAAGAAGCAAAAGAGCATGATCAAGAAAACAGTGATATTTGGTTTGCCTTGGTTTTGGCTTATTATGAATCCGGATCATTTGAAAAAGCAAAAGAGTATACAGAAGAGATGTTAAGGATAGGTATCGGTGAGTATTTTCAAACGGTTGATATGCTCATTATGGTTCTTGTCCAGCTACAAGAATACAGCCGTGTCGTACATACCATTGAGGTGCTATTAGAGGAACATGAAGTTCCAGTTGAAAAATACGAGCATTTTAGAAGGCTGCTGGATTTTAGTAGAAGAATGCTTAATGCAGTAGAAGAAAATCAGCCAGTAGAAATAGAAGATGAAAAGGAAATCAAGCAAGTCGCTCCCCAATCACTTAATTTGTTTGACCCAAAGGATGAGAAGGAGCTATTGTTACAAGTGGCTAACCTTGCTCATCAAAATATCCAGCCTGTATTAAATGAAATACGTAACTATCTACAGTCAAGTGAAGGCCAACCTTTTATTAAAACGATGCTCTTACACGTACTTAAAGAACATCAATATCATGAGCCAATAACAGTGACTAAGCTTCAATCCTCAATGGTGTTAATCCCTAAGGATCTCTATGATTTAAGGGATCATCAACAAAAAATAGAGGTCTCAAAGGTTTTAGCAGAACAACTTGAACAGGAAAATCCCACGTTACTAGAACAAGCCATTAGTTTAATAGACCGTCATCTTTTTATATTGTACCCATTTCATTACCCTTCGAATGATATGAGAACACTTGCTGCCGCTTATCATATATTAGTTTTGATGTTTTTCGCACAGGACTATTCGATTGATGAAATGAGTGATGTTTATCAATCATCTGAACAGGATATTGAGACATTATTACGATATATACAAGAAATTGAAGAATTTTCTTATCCTATTATTTAGTCTAGGATGTTGAAACGAATGCAACCTATGTTATAATGTAGTGGTTGTAATAACTGTATATTAAAAACAAGCTTACATATTCATCTAAATTAGTAACGAATGAAAATGTAAATAGATTTTGGAGGGAAAGTTCGTATGTCTGTGAAGTTTGAAAAACTAGAAGGGAACCAAGGGGTTCTTACAGTTGAAGTAGATGCAGCAAAGGTTAATGAAGGTTTAGACGCTGCATTTAAAAAAGTAGTAACAAAGGTAAATGTACCTGGTTTCCGTAAAGGGAAAATGCCTCGTGCAATGTTCGAGAAGCGTTTTGGAGTTGAGTCTTTATACCAAGATGCAATTGATATTCTTCTTCCGGAAGCTTATGCAAACGCAGTTGAAGAATCAGGTATTGATCCAGTTGATCGTCCTGAAATTGATGTAGAGCAAATTGAAAAAGGCAAGAGCTTTATCTTTAAGGCAACTGTTACAGTTAAGCCTGAAGTGAAACTTGGTGAGTACAAAGGACTTGAAGTAGAAAAAGTTGAAACTGAAGTTACTGATGAGGATGTAGCTAACGAGTTAAAAACTCTTCAAGAACGTCAAGCTGAGCTTGTTGTTAAAGAAGAAGGCAAAGCTGAAAATGGCGATACAGTAGTAATGGACTTTGAAGGTTTCGTTGATGGAGAAGCTTTCGAAGGTGGAAAGGCTGAAAACTACTCACTTGAGTTAGGTTCAGGTCAATTTATTCCTGGGTTCGAAGAGCAATTAGTTGGACTAGCTGCTGGAGAAGAAAAAGATGTAGAAGTGTCTTTCCCAGAAGAATACCATGCAACTGAATTAGCTGGTAAACCTGCAGTATTCAAAGTAAAACTTCATGAAGTAAAAGGAAAAGAGCTTCCTGAGCTTGATGACGAGTTCGCAAAAGATGTGGATGAAGAAGTTGAAACACTTGATGCGTTAAAAGAAAAGATTAAGAATCGTTTAGTAGATTCTAAAAAACATGAAGCAGAGCACCACGTACGTGATACCGTTGTTGACAAGGCAGCAGCAAATGCTGAGATTGACCTTCCAGCTGTAATGATCGATACGGAAGTGGATCGCATGATGCAAGAGTTCGAACAACGTTTACAAATGCAAGGTATGAACCTTGAATTATACTTCCAATTCTCAGGCCAAGATGAAAATGCCCTACGTGAGCAAATGAAAGAAGAAGGCGAAAAGCGTGTGCGTGTAAGCTTAACTCTTGAAGCTATCGCAGCTGCAGAAAATCTTGAAGTTTCTGAAGAAGATGTAGATGCAGAATTAAACAAAATGGCTGAAATGTATAATATGACTGTTGAGAACATTAGAGCTGCTTTAGGAAATGTAGATGGAATTAAGGGAGACCTTAAAGTTAGAAAAGCTGTTGAATTCTTAGTAGAAAACAGCAAAACGGTTTAAATCATATTATAAAAAATGAACAAGGCGCGATTGAATCGTGCCTTGTTTTATACCATTTACATACTTATAAAATCAATTAGAATGACATATACATAACTAATACAGAAATGAAGTTTTTAAAGATTTAGTAAAAACTTCCGATTTAACTTTAGAAATTATGGTTAAGATTAACTAGTACATATTTATTTACTTTTGCAGATATGAAAATGTTTTCTTTTTCAAGAGTTATCATTTCCTGTCCACCTAGTAAATGTGATACAATGCAATACATAACTTATTGATAACAATTGAATAAAGAATACTGTAAGTAAAGATAAACAATTATATCTGCAGCAATTTATGTGTTTTAGACGCTTTTCAAGGGGTGAAGAAATTGTTTAAATTTAATGATGAAAAAGGACAATTAAAGTGTTCCTTCTGTGGTAAAACACAAGATCAAGTTCGAAAACTAGTTGCAGGTCCAGGTGTGTATATATGTGACGAGTGTATCGAGTTATGTACTGAAATTGTGGAAGAGGAACTCGGAACTGAAGAAGAAGTAGAATTTAAGGATGTTCCGAAACCAATGGAAATCCGCAATATTTTAGATGAGTATGTAATCGGTCAGGATCAAGCGAAGAAGAACTTATCGGTTGCTGTTTACAATCATTATAAGCGCATCAATTCTAACAGCAAAATTGATGAAGTTGAGCTTTCAAAAAGTAATATAGCAATGATTGGACCAACAGGTAGTGGAAAAACACTTCTTGCACAAACCTTAGCAAGAATTTTAAATGTTCCTTTTGCTATTGCTGATGCAACATCACTTACTGAAGCTGGTTACGTTGGTGAAGATGTTGAAAATATCCTGTTAAAGCTTATTCAAGCAGCTGACTATGATGTTGAAAAAGCTGAAAAAGGTATTATTTATATTGATGAAATCGATAAAATTGCTCGAAAATCGGAAAATCCGTCCATTACTAGAGATGTATCTGGTGAAGGAGTTCAACAAGCTCTACTAAAAATCCTTGAAGGAACGGTGGCTAGTGTACCACCACAAGGCGGTAGAAAGCATCCTCATCAAGAGTTCATTCAAATTGATACTACTAACATTTTATTTATTTGTGGTGGAGCATTTGATGGTATTGAACCAATCATTAAAAGACGTCTAGGTCAAAAGGTAATCGGTTTTGGATCAGATGTGAAAAAGAAGGAAGTAGAAGATAAGGATCTTCTTTCTAAGGTATTACCAGAAGACCTATTACGCTTCGGATTAATTCCTGAATTCATTGGTCGACTTCCAGTTATTGCAAGTCTAGCTACGTTAGATGAAGACGCATTAATCGAAATTTTAACAAAGCCGAAAAATGCTCTCGTAAAACAATACCAAAAAATGCTTGAACTAGACGATGTAGAATTAGAATTTGAAGAAGATGCTCTTAAGGAAATTGCGAAAAAAGCAATTGAGCGTAAAACAGGTGCTCGTGGCCTTCGTTCTATCATTGAGGGAATTATGCTTGACGTAATGTTTGATCTTCCTTCAAGAGAAGATATTACTAAGTGTATCATCACGAAAGAAACCGTGGTTGATAACGGTGTACCAAAGTTAATTCTAAAAGATGGAAGTATTCTTAAAGAAGAACGAAAAACATCTGCCTAAAATACAGTAGAACCGTAGCATAAGACTACGGTTCTTTTTTTGGCTCACAAAGTAAAATACGTTAATCCTTGTTTATTCCCCTCTGCAGAAGGAGATACTAGCTTATAACTACTACGAAAAGTGCAGGAGGGAATGCTATGAGTTGGACGGGAATTGCCTTATTTATTCAGTTGTTTTTTTGCATCGTTATTGGACTCTATTTTTGGAATTTATTAAGAAGTCAACGGACACAAAAGGTGTCCATTGATAGGGAATCAAAAAAAGAAATGGACCAATTAAGAAAAATGAGATCCATTTCATTAACCGAGCCACTCTCAGAGCGAGTGAGACCGAGTACTTTTGATGATATTGTAGGTCAGGAAGATGGAATCAAATCGTTAAAAGCGGCACTATGTGGTCCGAATCCTCAACATGTGATCATTTATGGACCACCTGGAGTAGGAAAAACGGCTGCAGCTCGACTAGTGTTAGAAGAAGCAAAGAAAAATGCCAAATCACCATTCCAATCTTCTTCTGTGTTTATTGAGTTAGATGCAACCACTGCTAGGTTTGATGAGCGAGGGATTGCAGATCCTCTTATCGGATCTGTCCATGACCCTATCTATCAAGGTGCAGGAGCAATGGGACAAGCAGGAATTCCTCAACCAAAGCAAGGTGCAGTGACAAATGCACATGGTGGTGTATTATTTATTGATGAAATCGGAGAACTTCATTCGATTCAAATGAACAAGCTTTTAAAAGTTCTAGAGGATCGTAAAGTATTTTTAGAGAGCGCTTATTATAGCGAGGAAAATACACAAATACCAACACATATTCATGATATATTTAAAAATGGATTACCAGCAGATTTTCGTTTAATAGGTGCTACAACGAGAACACCAAGTGAGATACCTCCAGCGATTCGCTCTAGATGTATGGAGGTGTTCTTCAGGGAGTTGAGCAGAGAAGAAATCTCTTCGATTGGAGAAAAGGCTGCAGAAAAAGTGAAGTTGAAAATTGGTGAAAAAGGAATAGATATATTATCATCTTATGCTAGAAATGGTCGAGAAGCAGTAAATTTGATACAGATAGCTGCCGGTCTTGCCATCACCGAAGATAGAGATTTTATAAAGGATGAAGACATTGAGTGGGTTATTCAATCTAGTCAGTTAACACCAAGAATGGAACAGAAAATTATGTCTTCTTCTACCATTGGACTTGTAAATGGATTAGCCGTTTATGGACCGAATTCTGGAGCATTGCTTGAAATTGAAGTGACGGTTATTCCGACAAAAGAAAAAGGTTCCATAAATATAACAGGCATAGTTGAAGAAGAAAGCATTGGTGGTCAAGGAAAATCGATAAGAAGAAAAAGTATGGCAAAAGGTTCGATTGAGAATGTTATAACTGTACTTCGTTCGATGGGAGTTCCGGCTGATGAATTTGATATTCACGTTAACTTTCCGGGTGGAGTTCCGATTGATGGACCTTCTGCAGGGATTGCGATGGCAACAGGTATTTACTCTGCTATCTACAAGCACCCTATTGACCACACGGTTGCAATGACAGGAGAAATTAGTATTCATGGAAATGTAAAGCCAATTGGAGGAGTATATCCAAAAGTGAAAGCGGCGAAAAAGGCTGGAGCTAGTAAAGTGATTATTCCTAAAGAGAATATCCAATCGATGCTTTATGAAATTAAGGATATTGAGATTATCCCGGTCAGTCATTTGTCAGAGGTGTTCGAACATGCGTTATTAAAGGAATATGCAAATGAAGATGTCATCACAGCATCCGTGCAAATTTCAAAAAAAGAAAGTATTTAAGTGGAATGAAAATAGAACTTCGGTTTGCATTTTGAGGAGCCGGAGTTTTTTGTTGGAAGCTCACGATTTCGTAATAAATAGCATATTTGCTTGTAAATAGACACTACCGGTTAAATACGATAGAATTGTACAAAGAATTCCTTTATTAAGAGGGAAAGAAAGCATTTGGAGGTGCAAGGTAATGGCGAAAAAGACAGAAATCATTGTCCCCCTCCTGCCACTTCGAGGTTTACTTGTTTATCCGACAATGGTTTTACACTTGGATGTCGGAAGAGAAAAATCTGTACAAGCTCTCGAGAAGGCAATGGTAGATGACAGTTTAATCTTTTTAACAACACAGAAAGAGGTATCAATTGACGAACCACTTGAGGATGACTTGTATAAGATGGGAACACTTACAAAGGTCAAACAAATGCTCAAGCTTCCAAACGGTACGATACGAGTACTCGTTGAAGGTTTAAAGCGAGCGGAGATTGTTTCATTTTTTGATGAAGACGATCACTATTCTGTTGAAATAAAAACATATGAGGATCCAGTTGAAAAGGATGCGGAATCACAAGCATTAATGCGGACGATGCTTGATTATTTTGAGCAGTACATAAAGATGTCTAAGAAAATCTCGGCAGAAACTTTCTCAACTGTCACGGATATTGAGGAACCGGGTAGAATGGCTGACATCATTTCCTCACATCTTCCTTTAAAGCTAAAGGAAAAGCAGGAGATTCTAGAAACAATCGATGTGAAGGAAAGAATTCAGAAGATTGTAGACATCATACACAATGAAAAAGAAGTATTAAACCTAGAGAAAAAAATTGGCCAAAGAGTAAAAAAATCTATGGAGCGTACGCAAAAGGAATATTACTTGCGTGAACAAATGAAGGCCATTCAAAAAGAGCTAGGTGATAAAGAAGGTAAGACAGGAGAAGTAAGCGATCTTACTGAAAAAATCGAACAAGCTGGCATGCCAGAGCATGTAAAAAATACTGCTATGAAGGAACTAGAAAGGTATGAAAAAGTTCCCTCAAGCTCTGCAGAAAGTGCCGTTATTCGAAACTATATTGAATGGCTTTTAGCTATTCCTTGGTCGAAGGCAACGGAAGATGACTTAGATATTCATAAAGCGGAAAAAATATTAAATAATGACCACTACGGCCTCGAGAAGGTGAAGGAAAGGGTTCTCGAGTACTTAGCTGTTCAGCAAATGACTAACTCATTAAAAGGGCCTATTCTTTGTTTAGCAGGACCTCCAGGAGTTGGGAAAACTAGCTTAGCCCGATCGATTGCGACATCATTAAATAGAAATTTTGTGAGAATTTCTCTAGGTGGAGTAAGAGATGAGTCTGAAATTAGAGGTCACAGACGTACGTATGTAGGGGCAATGCCTGGTAGAATCATCCAAGGGATGAAAAAAGCAGGAACAATCAACCCTGTCTTCCTACTCGATGAAATCGATAAGATGTCAAGTGATTTCCGTGGTGATCCATCTGCGGCCATGCTTGAAGTACTAGATCCGGAACAGAATCATAACTTCAGTGATCACTATATCGAAGAAACATATGATCTGTCTAAAGTAATGTTTATAGCTACTGCAAATAATTTGGCAACCATTCCTGGTCCGCTTAGAGATCGGATGGAAATTATTACGATTGCTGGGTATACAGAGCTTGAGAAGATTCATATCGCAAAGGATCACTTGCTTCCAAAACAAACCAAGGAGCATGGCTTAACAAAAGCTCAGTTGCAAATTAGAGAAGATGGAATTCAAAAAGTCGTCCGTTATTACACTAGAGAAGCGGGTGTAAGAAGTCTAGAACGTCAGTTAGCGACTATTTGCCGAAAAACAGCTAAGATTATTGTTTCAGGTGAAAAGAAAAAAGTCATCGTTTCTGAAAAAAATGTGGACGAATTTTTAGGAAAGCCAACTTTCCGCTATGGTCAAGCAGAACTTGAGGATCAAGTGGGCGTAGCTACTGGTCTTGCTTATACAACGGTTGGTGGAGATACCCTTCAAATTGAAGTGTCGTTGTCTCCGGGAAAAGGAAAGCTCATCCTAACAGGGAAGCTTGGCGATGTTATGAAGGAATCCGCTCAAGCAGCATTTAGTTATATTCGTTCAAAAGCAAATGAGCTTGGAATTGACCCTGATTTTCATGAAAAAAATGATATCCATATTCATGTCCCAGAAGGGGCGGTTCCGAAGGATGGGCCATCAGCAGGAATTACCATGGCAACGGCATTGGTCTCAGCTCTGACAGGGCGTGCCATTCGTAAAGAAGTGGGTATGACTGGTGAAATCACGTTACGTGGACGAGTATTACCAATCGGTGGCCTAAAAGAGAAATCTTTAAGTGCCCATCGAGCGGGATTAACTAAAATCATTTGTCCAAAGGATAATGAAAGGGATATCGATGATATTCCTGAGAGTGTTCGTGAAGACCTACAGTTTGTTCTCGTTTCACATCTGGACCAAGTGTTAGAGCATGCTTTGACTGGCGGTGCCAATAGATGAAAGTAACAAGCTCAGAAATTGTCATAAGTGCGGTAAAGCCTGATCAGTACCCGGTTGAACCAATTCCTGAATTTGCCTTAGCTGGTCGCTCCAATGTAGGCAAATCATCATTTATTAACAAAATGCTCAATCGTAAAGGATTAGCAAGAATTTCTTCCAAGCCTGGTAAAACACAAACGCTGAACTTTTATATCGTTAATGAAGTCCTTCATTTTGTCGATGTACCAGGATATGGTTATGCAAAGGTTTCTAAAAAGGAACGGGAAGCATGGGGGAAAATGCTTGAAACGTATTTAACGACGAGAGAGCAGCTAAAGGCTGTGCTATTAATTGTTGATTTACGTCACCCTCCAACGGCAGATGATATCATGATGTATGATTTCTTAAAGCATTATGAAATTCCATGTATTGTCATTGCCACAAAGGCTGATAAAATTTCTAAAACAAAAAGAGCACAGCATTTGAAAATAACAAAAGAAAAGCTCGAATTACACCCGCATGATACGATTATTCAGTTTTCTTCTGAAACAGGAGAAGGAAAAGATAAAGCGTGGGCAACCATTGCGAGTTATATGTAAAAGAAACCGTCAGCACAAAAGTGTCTGACGGTTCTTTTAGTTGTTCGTTTATTTTTTTCTGATAAAAAGTAGGTAAAAGCCAATGATCACCAACACAACTGGCCAAGACTTCCAAGCGATTGTAACTGTATTCTCAAGGATACCTAGCCATGCGGTAATTTTATCGTAAAATAGAAGCAATAATGCGAGGACAAGAAATAATATTCCTTGAAAAAGTCCTGAACGCACCTTCTGGTAACGTAATAAGAAACCAAGCGCAATAATTAGGATAAATGTTCCAATATGATTTGGCCATAGTTGAAAATGGTTAATGATATGGAAATGAAGACCAAATCCGGTAAGAATGACACCAGGCAGAATAGCTTCATAATCCTTCGCCCCATACCCTTGAGAGAGAAAGGAAACGCCAACGATTACTAGCAGAGTTGGCCATGTGTAAAACTGTTGAAAAAGAGCGATGTTCGCCTGTTGTAAAAAGAAATAAACACCAAATCCAATAAGGATGATTCCAGGAAAGATTCGTTGATTTTTCATTAGCACCACTTCCAGTAAGGATTACTTGATAATCATTCTAATTTTTGTTACTGTACATATGGAGGCTTGTCATATTATGACGAGCAAGTAAGGTTTACCAATTAATTATAATAGCATATTTGCATCACAGATGATTAGATTTTGTTCACATTTTATACAAATATGGTCATAATTCATTTTCTTCTATAAAAATGGAACATGTTATAATTACTACTAGCAAACATGCAAATATTCTGGGGGGTGTATTTCTGTATGCATATATTAGTGATCGGTCTTAATTATAAAACTGCCCCTGTTGAAATTCGTGAGCGTTTGACATTTAACCCTTCGCAGTTAGGGGAAGCAATGAACGCTCTTAAAGAAAAAAAGAGTGTGTTAGAGAATGTAATTGTCTCTACTTGTAACCGAACAGAAATCTATGCGGTTGTTGATCAACTACACACAGGCAGATATTATATAAAAGAATTTCTTTCAGAATGGTTTTCAATTGAGCAAAGCGAATTTTCACCATACTTATTTATATACGAACATGACGGTGCAATGGAACACTTATTTAGTGTAACTTGCGGATTGAACTCAATGGTATTAGGTGAGACACAAATCCTTGGTCAAGTTCGTACAAGCTTTTTATTAGCTCAAGAACATGCAACTGTTGGTACAGTTTTTAACCAGCTTTTTAAACAAGCAGTAACCTTAGCTAAAAAAGCACATTCAGAGACTGATATTGGTGCGAATGCGGTTTCGGTAAGTTATGCAGCGGTAGAATTAGCGAAGAAAATCTTTGGTTCCTTAAATAAAAAGAATGTGTTAATTCTTGGTGCAGGTAAGATGGGGGAACTCGCCATACAACATCTACATGCAAATGGAGCTAGTAAGGTAACGGTTATTAATCGCACGTATGAAAAGGCTCAGAATTTAGCTGATCGTTTCGAAGGTGAAGCTAAAACACTAGAAGAGCTTCAGTGTTCTTTAATCGATGCAGATATATTGATAAGTTCAACCGGTGCAAAGGAATTTGTTATTACAAAAGATATGATGACTCAAGTAGAAAAGCTGCGTAAAGGAAAGCCTTTATTCATGGTTGATATTGCGGTTCCACGTGATTTGGACCCAGCATTAGCTGAGCTTGAGAGTGTCTTCTTATATGATATAGATGATTTGGAGGGAATCGTTGAAGCGAACCTTCAAGAACGAAAACGTGCAGCTGCACAAATAATGATGATGATTGAAGAAGAAATTGTTGACTTTAAACAATGGCTAAATTTACTTGGAGTTGTCCCTATTATTTCTGCTCTACGTGAAAAGGCACTTACAATTCAGTCCGGGACAATGGAGAGCTTAGAACGAAAGCTTCCTCATCTGTCTGACCGTGATTTTAAAGTATTAAATAAACATACGAAAAGTATTATAAATCAAATGCTAAAAGATCCAATCCTTCAAGCAAAGGAATTAGCCGCTCGAAAAGATTCAGAACAAGCGTTAGATTTGTTTGTGAAAATTTTTAATATTGATGAACTTGTAAAAGAGCAACAAGTTCTGAGAGAAGCGGAACCAAATCGAGTGGTTTTAACAAACCAACAGCCTTCCTTTCAATCATAAACGAGGAGAAGCGAATGTTTGACTACTATATGACGAGGCTGCATGAGCTGACCGTTGTCCTGTATGCTTTCTGCGTGCTCTTATATTTTATTGATTTCTTACACCATAACCGGAAGGCAAATCGTGTTGCCTTCTGGTTACTTGCATTTGTGTGGTTACTTCAAACAATGTTTTTATTTTTGTACATGTTAAAAACCGGTCGTTTCCCGGTGCTTACTATATTTGAAGGGCTCTACTTTTATGCATGGGTGCTAATTACATTGTCACTAGGAATCAATCGGTTACTACGTGTGGATTTCATTGTGTTTTTTACAAATGTATTGGGGTTTATTATTCTAGCTATCCATACATTTGCACCTGTACAATTTGAATCTCATGTGATGGCCGAGCAGCTCATCTCAGAGCTTTTATTGATTCATATAACACTTGCCATTCTTTCTTATGGAGCTTTTTCCCTTTCTTTTGTCTTCTCTTTTCTTTATTTGATTCAGTACAACTTACTAAAGAAAAAGAAGTGGGGAGCTAGACTGTTAAGAATTACTGATTTATCTAAGCTTGAGCATATGTCATATGTTTTAAATGTCATTGGTGTGCCTATGCTAATGCTAGCAGTGATATTAGGAATTCAATGGGCATACTTAAAAATTCCTGAGATGTTTTGGTTAGATGCAAAGGTCATTGGTTCATTTGGTGTCCTGATTGCATATAGCATTTATTTATACTTACGTGTTAGCAAGGAGCTGTACGGAAGGTCATTGGCTCTTTGGAATATTGCTTCATTCTTAATTGTTTTAATCAATTTCTTTTTAATAGGCAACTTATCATCCTTCCACTTTTGGTACACTTGAGGATACATACATAGGAGGTTTACATGCGGAAAATAATAGTTGGCTCTAGACGAAGTAAGCTTGCACTTACACAAACAAACTGGGTGATTGACCAGTTGAAGAAATTAGATCCGTCCTTTGAATTTGAGGTGAAAGAGATTGTTACGAAGGGGGATAAAATCCTTGATGTAACACTGTCTAAAGTTGGTGGGAAAGGTCTATTTGTAAAGGAAATTGAGCAGGCAATGCTCGATGAGGAAATAGATATGGCAGTACATAGTATGAAGGACATGCCAGCTGTTCTGCCGGAAGGTCTAGTGATTGGTTGTATTCCATTTCGAGAGGATCATCGAGATGCGTTAATTTCTAAAAATCACATTCCTATTAACGAATTAAAATCAGGTTCTGTTGTTGGCACGAGCAGTCTTCGTCGTAGTGCACAGCTGCTTGCGATTAGACCAGACCTTGAAATAAAGTGGATACGAGGAAATATTGATACTAGACTAGCTAAATTAGAAGCGGGAGAATATGACGCGATCATACTAGCCGCTGCGGGACTATCCAGAATGGGTTGGGCTAGCGAGGTAGTATCAGAGTTTATTGATGATGAAATATGTATCCCAGCAGTTGGTCAAGGTGCATTATCGATAGAATGCCGAGAAAGTGATGAACAGCTACTTAACTTATTATCTCGTTTTACTTGCATGAAGACCAAACAAGCAGTGACAGCTGAGAGAGTTTTTCTCCAAAAGATGGAAGGCGGCTGTCAGGTCCCGATTGCTGGTTATGCAAAAGTTGAAGAAAACGGTGATATCTCGCTTACAGGGCTGGTAGCAACTCCAGATGGGAAAACCATAATAAAGGAATCAGCAAGTGGACAAGATCCTGAAAAGTTAGGACTGCAAGTGGCAGACATGCTGATTGCAAACGGAGGAAAGGCACTAATTGACGCGGTGAAAGTGGAGCTTGATAGTGAATGAGTGATGAGTACTCTCTCAACGGAATGAAGGTTCTTATTCCTAGAGGAAAAAAGCATGCCAAACCATTTTCAGATTTAGTCAAGAAATACGGGGGGATTCCAGTGGAAATCCCTCTTATTTCCTTTCGACCCGTTGCTTCAACCAGTCTGCCTATCCTCCTGGATAAAAAACTACATAAATATGATTGGATTATTTTTACTAGTAATGTGACAGTTGAAACATTCTTTACCTTCGATATTAACCCGACCGTTCTCAACAATATAAAGATTGCTGTTATCGGTGAAAAAACAGAGGAAGCCTTAGTGAGAAAAGGGGTAACAGTTGATTTTAAGCCCAAAGAATATGTGGCTGAAGCATTTGTTGAAGAATTCTCCCCTTATATTAGTGAAGGAACGACCGTTTTCATTCCTAAAGGGAATTTAGCTAGAGAACTTATTTCTACCAACCTTGAAAAAAAGGGAGCCCATGTGGATGAACTAGTTATATACGAAACGTTTTTTCCAGACAGTAGTCGGGACGCGTTGGTGAAGGCGCTAACAGAAAAGAAGTTAGATATCATAAGTTTTACTAGCCCTTCAACAGTGGATCATTTTATGGCTGTAGTGAATGAAATGAATTTATTATCAACTATTGATCATTGTTTGATCATTTGTATTGGACCTGTTACTCTTCAACGGGCTAATGCTTTTGGGTTACGTGTAGATGCCATGCCAGATACATACACAATTGATCAGATGTTACAAAGTGTTATGAAACTAATAAGAAAGAGGGAGAACAAATGAATCAATCATTTTCTCGTCACCGTCGTTTACGATCTTCTGCAACATTACGCACAATGGTTCGCGAAAACCACTTACACCTTGAAGATTTGGTATATCCAATTTTTGTAGTAGAAGGTGAAAATATAAAAAATGCCATTCAATCTATGCCAGGGGTTTTTCAACTATCATTAGATCAATTGAAAATTGAAATGGATGAAGTAGCAGCACTTGGGATTCCAAGCGTCCTTTTATTTGGAATCCCAAATGAAAAAGATGAGTGCGGTACGGGTGCATTCCATGATCATGGAATTGTACAAGAAGCGACTAGAGTGATTAAAGAACAGTATCCTCAAATCGTTGTTATTGCGGACACCTGCTTATGTGAATATACTAGTCATGGCCACTGTGGAGTGATCGAGGGTGGGAAAGTATTAAATGATCCATCACTAAAATTATTAGCTGATACCGCAGTTAGCCAAGCAAAAGCAGGAGCAGATATTATAGCTCCTTCAAATATGATGGATGGATTTGTTGCAGCCATAAGAGCAGGATTAGATGAGGCAGGGTTTGAGGATATACCTATTATGTCATATGCTGTGAAATATGCTTCTTCTTTTTATGGACCATTTCGTGAAGCGGCTGAGAGCACACCTCAATTTGGGGACCGTAAAACATATCAAATGGATCCAGCCAATCGAATGGAAGGCTTAAGAGAAGCAAATTCAGATGTTCAGGAAGGAGCAGACTTCCTTATTGTGAAGCCTGGAATGCCATACTTGGATATTGTACGTGATATAAAAAACAATTTTCACTTGCCTGTTGTGGTTTATAATGTGAGTGGGGAGTATTCCATGGTTAAAGCTGCGGCTCAAAACGGGTGGATTGATGAAAAAAATATTGTAATGGAAATGCTAACAGGTATGAAAAGAGCAGGTGCGGACCTTATTATCACTTATCATGCCAAAGATGCAGCAAGATGGTTAAAAGAAAAATAATACTTGATGAAACGAGGGATACTTATGCGCTCTTATTCTAAATCTATTGAAGCTTTCGCTGAAGCAAAAACACTCATGCCTGGTGGAGTAAACAGTCCTGTTCGTGCGTTTAAATCCGTTAAAATGGATCCTATTTTTATGGAGAGAGGAAAAGGCTCTAAAATTTATGATATAGATGGAAACGAATATATTGACTATGTGTTGTCTTGGGGACCATTAATCTTGGGGCATGCAAATGATCGTGTTGTTGAAGCGATTAAAAAGGTCGCAGAACTTGGTACAAGCTTCGGTGCTCCTAGTTTAATTGAAACGAAATTAGCAAATTTAGTGAAAGAAAGAGTGCCGTCTATTGAAATCGTTCGTATGGTTTCCTCAGGAACGGAAGCTACCATGAGTGCATTGCGCCTAGCTCGTGGATATACGGGGAGAAATAAAATCTTAAAATTTGAAGGTTGTTACCATGGTCACGGTGATTCTTTATTAATTAAAGCAGGATCCGGTGTGGCAACTTTGGGTCTTCCTGATAGCCCTGGGGTTCCAGAAGGGGTCGCAAAAAATACCATTACAGTTCCTTATAATGATTTGGAAAGTGTTCGCTATGCGTTTGAGCAATTTGGGGATGATATTGCTGGAATCATAGTAGAACCTGTTGCAGGAAATATGGGGGTGGTTTTACCACAACCTGGATTTTTAGAGGGGCTTAGAGATATTACTACGCAATATGGAGCACTTTTGATATTTGATGAAGTAATGACTGGTTTTAGGGTGGGTTACAACTGTGCACAAGGGTATTTTGGCATCACTCCTGATTTAACATGTCTTGGAAAAGTTATCGGTGGTGGGCTACCTGTTGGAGCTTATGGAGGAAGGGCAGAAATCATGGAGCAAATTGCACCAAGTGGCCCGATCTACCAGGCTGGAACACTTTCTGGAAATCCTCTTGCCATGACTGCAGGATTAGAAACACTTAGCCAACTTACACCTGAACATTATGAGGAGTTTGCGCGTAAAGCAGCACTGCTTGAAGAAGGAATAAAAGCAGCGGCACAAAAACATGGTATTCCCCACACCATCAACCGAGTTGGATCGATGGTCGGATTTTTCTTTACTAACGAAGCGGTTACAAACTACGAACAAGCCAAAACTTCAAATCTTGATTATTTTGCTTCTTATTACCAAGAAATGGCGAATCAGGGTGTTTTCTTACCACCTTCCCAATTTGAAGGAATGTTCCTATCCACAGCACACAGTAACAAAGATATTGAAAAAACGATTCAAGCAATCGACATTGCCTTTTCAAAGCTAAAATGATTATTTTAAAAAGAGACTCAAATGAGTCTCTTTTTTATGTAAACACGCTCTTTGCGATTACTTTTATTCATAAAAATATTCACTAGTTCATAGAGTGATAATGACATAGTGATTAAACGTATAGGAAATGAAAGGAGGAGTCGCTTTGTCTCAAGGTAACGAGTCGTGTTTACGATTTTCATTGGAAGAATCGGTGTGGTTTCAAAAGGGACAGGAAGTAGAGGAGTTAGTTTCTATTTCGCTTGCTCCAAATATTACGATTCATGAAAACGAACAATATGTCACCATTCAAGGTGCATTAGAATTAACAGGTGAATATCAACGTTACAATGATGGTTCTAGTGAGGAGGAGGATTTGTTTACTGCTCCGAAGTTTGTTCATCATGTGGAGGAGAGGGAAGAGGGACTCTATGAGTTCTCACATCGTTTTCCAGTAGATATAACCATTCCTAATAACCGTATTCAAAGCATAAATGACATCTATGTAGAAGTGGAAAGCTTTGATTATCTTTTTCAAGAAAGAAGCTGTATGAAATTAACTGCCGATTTAACAATAACAGGTCTTTATGGAGATCAGCAGCATAAACCTGCACATGAAGAAACAGAAGTGGAAGAATTTCAACTTGAGGTTGCAAACCGAGAAGCAACAGTTGATGAGATAGAAGACCAAATTGAATGGTCACATGAGCATCGTACAGAAGAACAAGAGGAACCAATCATATTAGATCATGAGTATGAACCTTTCGCTGTGGAAGCGAGAAAATCAGCGGATGATACAGAGGAAAAAGTGGTTTCTATAAATAAGTCAACTGAATTATTTGAAGCTCCACAACTTCCTGTAAACGAAGCAAAGGAACCTGAAATTACTTTTTCAGCAGCTCGAAGTGAAGCACCCCAAGAGGTTGTTGAAGAAGTGGTGGAAGAGGCACCAGAGGTTGAGCTTCAGCCTGTTCCAGAAGCCGAGCTACAGCCACAAGTAGAAACGCAACCAGAAGTGGAAGAAGAATCTTCTTCTTCACCACCTCAGCCTAAGGTAAAGAAAAAGAAGTCTTCAAAAAAGGGAATGTCTTTAACCGAGTTTTTTGCTCGAAAAGAGGAGACGGAAGATTTAACAAAACTTCGTGTAGCCATCGTCCAAAGCGGAGAAACGATCGAACAATTAGCGTCACGTTACGAAGTACCTGTACAACAATTACTTAAGGTAAACCATCTTGAGTTAAATCAAGATATATACGAAGGGCAAGTTCTTTATATACCTATTCCTATTGCCCATAAATAGAAGAACAACCATTGGGCAGGTGAATACTCCTGCCCTTGTTGTTTTTATGGAAGGGTTGAGCCTCCTTGTCGAATATTAATTATTTGCAGCAAATGGAGCCGGTGTTAAAAAATTATGGAGTTAAGCCACACTTTATTGAGCGATTTGGGAAAATTTTTCGTATTTATAGTGATAAAGGAATTTTTGCTTTAAAAAAGATATCTCCTAAACATGGAACGGATTTTATTCGCCATATCCAATACTTATATCAGAAAGGCTACAATCGTATTGTTCCTGTTTATCCAACGGTTGATGGGCGCTATGCGGTTTTGCATAATCAAGAATTATATTACCTGATGCCTTGGTTGCCAAATGAAGAGAAAGAAAACAGAAATGAAAGAAATCAACAGCTTTTTCGGGAGCTAGCAAGGCTTCATACATTGTCCCTTCACGAAGTGACTATTGATCCTAAAGAAAAAGAAGAACATTATAGTACCATTTCTTCGCTTTGGGAAAAAGAAACGGAATTTATTGAAGGATATGTTGAGGCTTGTGAGGGGAAACAATATATGTCCCCTACCGAACTTTTGTTTTGCTTGTATTATAATAACATTCGGCTAGCGCTTACTTATTCCAAAAACAAGCTAAAAGAATGGTTTGAGCAAACAAAGGAAGAAACAAAAGCCAGGGCGGTCGTGGTTCATGGAAAGATCTCCTCTGAGCATTTTCTTTATGATGATAGAGGATATGGATATTTTACTAACCTCGAAGACAGTAGAGAAGGAGCGGCCATTCATGATATATTACCTTTCTTATCAAGACTGTTAAATACATTCCCAAAACATTGTGATGACTGCATAGACTGGTTATATGTGTATTTAAAGTACTTTCCATTAAAAGATGACGAAATACTTCTATTACTAAGTTATTTTGCCCATCCCGGTCCCGTATTAAGGGTAGTGGAAGAGTATTATAAGTCAAAAGAAAGAAATGAAAGAAAGTTTGTTCAAAGACTACAGAAGCAATTTTGGTTATTAAAAAATTCTGAGTACGTCGTTACACGTATAGAGGAAATTGAAAGACAAAAAAAACAAGCTGCAGCGGCAGCCGCAGCTCAAAGTAACGAGGGAGCCCAAAGATAATGGGCTCCCTATATAAATTCAAAGTGAAAAGCAATAGCAAGAGCAATGAGTATGGCTAGAAACAAAACATCAAATGTTGTTGGAAGAAAGATGGTTCGAATTCCTTGAAAGATACAAAAAGGGAGAATGAATTGTCTGCATACCCCTCTCACAGTCCTTAACCATGGTGGCAATGTATAAGGATTATACCTTCTTTTCACACCAATCCCTCCTAAGTTCATAATGTAAACCAAAAGAAGTTGTAAAAAAATGCTTCTTCCACTACTCTATGTATGGTAATAAAAAAATATGGGTATCCTTATTGACGTTAACGTACTTTTTTATGTAGTATATGGAGTATAAAATGAAGGCATATTTTTAGTCTTACATAAATCAATACAGAAATCTGCTTTGATAGGGAAGAGTAGATTGGTTACTCGCTTAAAGAGAGGAAAACTCGTGTCTGAAAAGTTTTCTAAGCGCTCCAATTGAAGGTCGCCCTTGAGCATCTTTTACGAACAGTTATGCTTTGTAGTGAAAGACGGGAAGTCCGTTATCTATTTTAAGAGCCAATCATGGTTTATTTATTGATTGGAAAAAAGGTGGTACCGCGAAGCAAACTCCATTCGTCCTTTTAGACGATTGGAGTTTTTTTGTATTAGTTTAGGAGGGAACATAAATGGAAACAAATGAATTAACCATGCCAACCAAATACGACCCAAATACGATTGAACGTGGTCGATACGAATGGTGGCTAAAGGGAGAATACTTTCAAGCGCTTAATGACCAAAAGAAAGAGCCATATACAATTGTTATTCCACCACCAAATGTAACCGGAAAGTTACATTTAGGGCATGCTTGGGATACCACTTTGCAGGATATTCTTACGAGAATGAAACGTATGCAAGGGTATGATGTATTGTGGTTACCAGGAATGGATCATGCGGGTATTGCCACACAAGCAAAGGTGGAAGAAAAGCTTCGTGCAGAAGGAAAGAGCCGATATGATCTTGGTCGTGAGACTTTTGTGGAAGAAACTTGGAAATGGAAAGAAGAGTATGCGAGTCATATTCGTGAGCAGTGGTCAAAGCTAGGTCTCGGTCTAGACTACAGTAGAGAGCGTTTTACGCTAGATGAAGGATTATCGAAAGCAGTAAGAGAGGTTTTCGTTTCATTATATAAAAAGGGACTTATCTATCGTGGAGAGTATATCATCAACTGGGATCCAGCTACGAAAACAGCACTTTCTGATATTGAAGTTATTTATAAGGATGTTCAAGGTGCTTTCTATCATATGAAGTATCCATTAAGTGATGGCTCAGGATTCATCGAAGTAGCAACTACGAGACCAGAAACCATGCTTGGAGACACAGCAGTTGCTGTACACCCTGAGGATGATAGATATAAGGACTTGATTGGAAAAACAGTTATATTGCCAATTGTTGGCCGTGAAATACCAATCGTTGGTGACGACTATGTAGATATGGAATTTGGTTCAGGAGCAGTTAAAATAACCCCGGCACATGACCCGAATGACTTTGAAATCGGAAATAGACATCATCTTGAACGTGTGCTTGTAATGAACGAAGACGGTACGATGAATGGAAATGCCGGTAAATATCAAGGGTTAGATCGATTTGAGTGTCGTAAGCAAATCGTTAAAGACCTACAAGCAGATGACGTATTATTCAAAATTGAAGAGCATATGCACTCGGTTGGGCACTCAGAAAGAAGTGGTGCAGTAGTTGAACCATATTTATCAACACAGTGGTTTGTTAAAATGCAACCTCTAGCTGATGAAGCAATTGCTCTACAAAAGAAAGATGAAAAAGTGAATTTTGTTCCTGACCGATTTGAGAACACGTACCT
>Ga0182742_1002429_pt1 | contig 20599 bp, 20 predicted proteins | sample eDN5th37CBELigMG_FD_128880 | JGI IMG/M metagenome (GOLD analysis project Ga0182742, IMG submission 128880) | Enriched Miracle-Growth compost microbial communities from Emeryville, California, USA - eDNA 5th pass 37_C BE-Lig MG (version 2)... ... | reverse complement strand
TCGCGAGCGCGCCCCTCGTCGGGCCGGGATGAATGCAACATAGTTCTAATCCCCTCGCCTGTCAAGAACAAAGGCAGAACATTATCCACAGGCACTGCACCGCCTGCCGCTCTCCGCCTCATCCCACCCTGCACCGTCATCCCCGGCCTTGAGCCGGGGATCCCTGTCTTTGCACCGCTGCGGTTCCGCAAGACGTGGATGGCCGGGTCAATCCCCGGATCAAGTCCGGGGACGGCCATGACGGAGAGGGACCGCCAAGACGGGTGGGGATAGGGCCTGCCTCCGGCCTCATCCCGAGGAGCAGCGCAGCTGCGTCTCGAAGGAGCATCCAGGGTACGCGGGAGACGCCCTCGTCCTTCGAGACGCTCCGCTCCTCAGGGTGAGGGCTGTGGGGCCGGGAACAGGATCAGGGCCGGGATGGAACAGGGGCTGGGCGCGTCGCGGTTCTGGAGCCTGCGCTCGCCCTGAAACGAGGGAAGGGAGGCATGAAGGAGGGGATAGCGGGCAGCTTTTGCAAAATTCCTCTGCGATGCCATGATCAGGGCCGTATCCCGGACGAAGGACAACGCATGACACACCGCAAGCCTCGGGTGCTCGATCGCTCCGATTGGGCGACCCATCCCGACCTCTTCTGGAAGGGACATGTGGAAGGACGGACGCTGGGCACCGGCGTCACCGTCCTCTTCTACTCCACGGAGGAGGTCGGTGTCGGGCCGAAATGGCATGTGCATCCCTATGACGAGATCTTCGTCATCCGCGAGGGTCGGGCGCTTTTCACCGTCGGCGACCAGCGTTTCGAATGCCGGACCGGTCAGGTCGTGTTCGGACCGGCGGACGTGCCGCACAAATTCGTCAATCTCGGCCCGGGCCGCCTCGAGACCACCGACGTCCATGTGAGCGACCGCTGGATCCAGACGAATCTGCCCGACCCCGAGCTCGGTGAGACGGGCGCGAACGCAGACATAACGAGTGCGTGAACGGCAACTCCGTTTCCATAAGATTAACCAAATTCCCTGCAAGGTCGCGGGTATGAAACGCCTCATTGCTCCCGCTCTCCTCGGCCTGCTTTCGCTGGCCGCCGCCTCTTCGGCCTCCGCTCAGGGGGATTTCCGCTCCTGCCTGTCGTCCTTGCGCGCCCACGCGGCCGCCAAGGGCATCTCGGGCCAGGCCTTCGACGTCGCCACCCGCGGCATCGAGCCGGACCTGTCGATTCTCGACCTCATGAACAACCAGCCGGAGTTCAAGACGCCGATCTGGGACTATCTCTCCGCCCTCGTGGACGACGAGCGCGTCCTGGACGGCAGGGCCGCCATGCGCCAATGGGGACAGGCCCTGGCCTCCGCGGAAGCGCGCTTCGGGGTCGACCGCCATGCGATCGCGGGCGTCTGGGGCGTGGAATCCAATTTCGGCAAGGATATCGGCGGGCGGCCCCTGGTGCAGTCGCTGGCGACGCTCGCCTGCTACGCGCCGCGCCGCAACGAGTATTTCAAGGGCGAACTGGTGGCGACCCTCAAGATCGTGCAGGACGGGGACATCAACCCGGCCAACCTGCGCGGCTCCTGGGCCGGGGCCTTCGGCCACACGCAGTTCATGCCCTCCACCTTCCAGCGCCTCGCGGTCGACGGGGACGGGGACGGGCGGCGCGACATCATGGCCTCCGTGCCGGACGCGGTTCACTCCACCGCCAACTTCCTGAAGAAGGCCGGCTGGGTGAAGGGCCTGCCCTGGGGCTACGAGGTCCGCCTGCCGCGAGGCTTCGACGCGAAGCTCGCGGGCCGCAAGAGCAAGCGCTCCGTGGCCTCCTGGGCCGCCATGGGCGTGACCCGCGTCGACGGGCGTCCGCTCTCGGGGGATTACAAGGCCGGCATCATCATCCCGGCGGGCGTCAACGGCCCGGCCTTCCTGGTCACCCGGAACTTCGACGCGGTCTATTCCTACAACGCCGCCGAATCCTACGGCCTTGCCATCGCGCTGCTGGGCGACCGCCTGAAGGGCCTGCCCGGCATCCAGGCCGCCTGGCCGACGGACGACCCGCCGCTCTCCCGCGCCCAGCGGCGCGAGCTGCAGAGCCTGCTGGCAGCGCGCGGCTACGATATCGGCGAAGTGGACGGCAAGATCGGCTCCAAGACCCGAGAGGCCATCAAGGACGTGGAGCGCCGCATCGGCCTCGAGCCGCGCGGGCGCCCGGGCGGCAAGGTGCTGCAAGCGCTGAGAGGCTAAAGCCGTGAGCCTGGGGGGCCTGCTGCTCTTCGTTCCCGCGTGCTTCGCGCTCAACATGGCGTTCGGGCCCAACAACCTGCTCTCCCTGACATACGGGTTGCAGCGGGGAGTCCGGACCGCCGTGATGGCATCGTCCGGCCGCCTCGTCGCCTTCGCGGTCATGATTGCCCTGACGGCGCTCGGGGTCGGAGCCGTGCTGGCGGCCTCCGAGCTCGCCTTCACGATCCTCAAATGGGCGGGCGCGGCCTATCTGATCTGGCTCGGGGTCAAGATCCTCCGGGGAAGCGCCGCCATCGAGGCGCCCGCGGCCGGGGCCGGCCGGCGGCCCCTGAAGGCCCTGGCCCTGCAGGAATTCTGGACCGCCATCGGCAACCCCAAGGCGATCCTGATCTTCACGGCCTTCCTGCCGCAATTCGTCGAGCCCGGCGCCTATTGGCTGAGCTTCGCCGTGGTCGGCGTGATCTTCCTCGCCCTCGAAGTGGTGGCGGTCTTCCTCTATTCGGTGCTCGGCCAACGCCTCAACCGGCTCTCCCGCGACAGGAACCTCTTCGGCTGGCTCAACCGCCTCTCCGGAACGACCATGATCGGCTTCGGGGTCGCGCTGCTGTTCACCCGGAAAATGGCCTGAGGGAAAACCGCCTCGTTCGGCCCATGCCGAGGTTGCGTTAACGAAGGGTTAGGGCTTTAGTGCGGCCATGCTCATCGCGCTCCTGACCGACATCCATGGCAACCGCGAAGCCTTTTCGGCGTGCCTCGCCCATGGGCGCTCGCTCTCGGTCGACCGGTTCGTCCTTCTGGGCGATTACGTCGGCTATGGGGCCGATCCGGCCTGGGTCGTCGACACGGTCCGCATGCTCGTGAGCGAGGGCGCCGTCGCCCTCATGGGCAATCACGACGCCGCCATCGACGGCTCCGACGAGGACATGAACCCCCTGGCCCAGGAATCGATCCGCTGGACCCGCGGCCAGCTCGGCATGGAGCAGCGCGCCTTCCTGGCGGACCTTCCCCTGGTCCACGAGGAGGGCAACGTCCTCTACGTCCACGCCAACGGCTACGCGCCGCAGAGCTGGAACTACATCACGGACGCCATGGAAGCCTCGCGGCATTTCAGCCGGGTGGATGCCCACATCACCTTCTGCGGGCACGTGCACGTGCCCATGCTCTATCACATGAGCACGACCGCGAAGGTGGGCTCCTTCTCGCCCGTCTCCGACAACGAGATTCCCCTGCTGGCCACGCGCTCGTGGCTCGCGGTGATCGGGGCCGTCGGGCAGCCGCGCGACGGCGTTCCGGCCGCGAACTACGCGGTGTTCGACACGGCGCGGCAGAGCCTGCGCTATTTCCGCGTGCCCTATGACAATGCCCTGGCGGCCCGGAAGGTGCGCGAGGCCGGCCTGCCCGAAACGCATGCCCGGCGCCTCGAGGAAGGCCGCTGAGCATGCGCTTGCGCCTCGAGCCGGGCATGGTGATCGACGGGTTCACCCTGAAGGAGCATGTGAGCACGGGCGGCATGGCGCAGGTCTGGGCCGTGGAGCGCGAGGACGATCCGGCCCCGCTGGTCATGAAGTTCCCCATGCTCATCGACAGCGACGATCCGATCCCCATCGTCTGCTTCGAGACCGAGCAGATGATCATGCCGCGCCTCGCCGGGCCGCATGTGCCCCGCTTCGTCGCGGCGGGCCCGCTCGATCCGCAGCCCTATATCGCGATGGAGCGCATCCCGGGCGAATCCCTGAAGGCGCGCCTGCCGCACGTGCCGCTGCCCTGGGACGAGGTGGTGGAGATCGGCGCCAAGGTCGCCCGCGCGCTGCACGACCTGCATCTCCAGAAGGTCATTCATCTCGACGTGAAGCCGAGCAACGTCATGTTCCGCGAGACCGGCGAGGCGGTGCTCGTCGATTTCGGCTTCGCGCGGCACGAGCAGCTGCCCGATCTCCTGGCGGAGGAGTTCCGCGAGCCCTTCGGCACCACGCCCTACATGGCGCCAGAGCAGGTGCTGGAGGATCGCGCCGATCCGCGCAGCGATCTCTTCGCGCTCGGCGTGATGCTGTATTTCTTCATCACCGGCGAGCGCCCCTTCGGCACCCCGAAGGGCGGCCAGATCCGCCGCCGCCTCTGGCGCGATCCGGTGCCGCCCCGGGCCACGAAGCCCGATTGCCCGCCCTGGCTGCAGGAGATCGTCCTCCGCTGCCTGGAGATCGACCCGAACGACCGCTACGCGACCGCCGCGCAGCTCGCGCTCGATCTCGAACATCCGGACCAGGTCAAGCTCACGGAGCGCGCCGAGCGGCTCGAGCGCGACGGCGGCATGAAGACCTTCCGCCGCTGGCTCAAGGCCCGCCGGGCGCAGCCCCTCGAGGCGCCCAACATCGTCGGGCAGCTCTCCCGGGCGCCGATCATCCTGGTCGCCGTCGATCTCGCGTCGAGCGGCGAGGACCTGAGGGAGGCGCAGCGCGTCCTCCTGGGCCGCATCCTGTCCATGGAGACGGAGGCGCGCATCGCCTGCGTGAACGTCCTCAAGCTCTCGCGCATCGGCGTGGACGTGCTGGAGGACGAGGAGGGGCGCAGCCTCCACGTGCAGCGCCTGATCCAGCTCCGGCACTGGGGCGCGGGCCTCGAGATCCCGAAGGAGCGGATCACCTACAGCGTGCTGGAGGCCGTCGATCCGGCCGGCGCCCTCATCGATTACGCGCGCCACAACAACGTGGACCACATCGTCATCGGGGCCCGCACCTCCTCGGCGTTCCGGCGCTATCTGGGCAGCGTCTCGTCGCAGGTGGTGGCGGAGGCGCCCTGCTCGGTGACGGTGGTGCGCACGTCCCGCGACCGGCGGCCGGACGACGAATGAGGGCGGCGCCCGGCCGTTTACGTCTAACGGCCAAGGCGGAAATGCTTGCCAAGGCGAGGTCAGGCCGCCTAAACCCTGCCCTCGCGGCCGGATGCGATCCGGCCGCCCCGTCCTCGGACCGCTGAGCGGCCGCCAGGACGCGGATTCCCGGGGAAGGCCCGGGGCGACAAGGCAGATTGAGCAGGGACACCGCACCATGGCAACGCACAAGCTTCTCCTTCTTCCCGGCGACGGCATCGGCCCGGAGGTCATGGCGCAAGTCGAGAAGATCGTGGGCTGGTTCCGCAAGCGCGGGCTGGGCTTCGAGACCGAGACGGATCTCGTCGGCGGCTCGGCCTATGACGCGCATGGCAAGGCCATCTCGGAAGCGGCCATGGGCCGCGCGCAGGAGGCCGACGCGGTGCTCTTCGGCGCGGTGGGCGGCCCGAAATGGGACGGCGTGCCCTACGAGGTGCGCCCCGAGGCGGGGCTTCTGCGCCTGCGCAAGGATCTCGGCCTCTTCGCCAATCTCCGCCCGGCCATCTGCTACCCGGCTCTGGCCGACGCCTCCTCGCTCAAGCGCGAGATCGTCGAGGGCCTCGACATCGTGATCGTGCGCGAGCTGACCGGCGGCGTCTATTTCGGCGAGCCGAAGGAGCTGGTGACCCTGGAGAACGGCCAGCAGCGCGCCGTCGACACCCAGGTCTACACCACGGGCGAGATCGAGCGCATCGCCCGCGTCGCCTTCGACCTCGCCCGGAAGCGCCGGAACAAGGTGTCGTCCTCCGAGAAGATGAACGTCATGAAGACCGGCGTCCTCTGGCGTCAGGTGGTCTCCCGCGTCGGCAAGGCGGAATTCGCCGATGTGGAGCTCGAGCACGTGCTCGCCGACAACTGCGCCATGCAGCTGGTGCGCAACCCCAAGCAGTTCGACGTGATCGTCACCGACAACCTCTTCGGCGACATTCTCTCCGACATCGCCGCCATGCTCACCGGCTCGCTCGGCATGCTGCCGTCCGCCTCCCTCGGCGCGGAGGATCCGAAGACCGGCAAGCGCAAGGCGCTCTACGAGCCGGTGCACGGCTCGGCCCCCGACATCGCCGGCAAGGGGCTCGCCAACCCGATCGCCATGATCGGCTCCTTCGGCATGGCGCTTCGCTATTCCTTCGGCCTCCTGGAGGAGGCGGACCGGCTGGAAAAGGCCATCGCCAACGTGCTGGCCTCCGGCATGCGCACCAAGGACATCGCGGCTCCCGGCGCGAACGCGGTCGGTACCCAGGACGTGGGCGATGCCATCCTCAGGGAGCTGGAGGCGCAGTCGTAAAGGTCCGGCGCAGCGCCCCGGACATGAAAAAGCCCCGGCATGATCCGGGGCTTTTTGTCGAGCGGGTCTTTACCGGATCGAGCCCGTGGTCACCACGTCCGGACCGCCGATCGGCGGGAACGGGTTGCGCGCGCCCACGAAGGGCCCGCCGATCGGGTCGGGCAGCACGCCCTCGCCGAAGCGGTCGCGATGATTGTTCCAGGGCGGGTTCGTCATGTAGGACAGCTGGCCCTGGGTGGCGTAGCGGTTGAGGGACCCGACCGGCGCGACGCGTCCGGGATCGAGGAAGCTGCGGGGTTGCACGCGGAAGACGAGGGGGCGATCCTGGGCCTGCGCTTCGGCGGCTGCGGAGATGGCCGCGAGCGTCGCAAGCGAGGCCAGACCGATCAAAGTGAGGCGGCGCATCTTGCAATCCTCCAAGGTCGGCGTCAGCGCTCGCCGCTGAGCCGTCGTGACAATTCAAGGAAGGCTGTCAGAACAAGGCAACCTGACTAAATTGGTTCCTTCGAATCGAGAGGTTCCCCAAAAGAGTGAGAGGCATCGCATGCAGGACCGGATGAAGGCGCTTGAGCTGTTCGGGAAGGACCGCCTGACCGTGCTGGGCGAAACGCCCTTCGTGGCCGAGACGCCGGAAGCGCTGCTCGACGACGACACCACGCCGATCGCGCGCTTCTTCATCCGCAACAACGGCCTCCTGCCCGAGCCGGTCGAGGATCCGGAATCCTGGCGCTTCATCATCGACGGAGAGGTGGAGCGCCCGCTCGATCTGTCGCTGGCCGATCTGAAGAGCCGGTTCCCGGTCAGGACATTCCGCATGGTGCTCGAATGCGGCGGCAACGGGCGCTCCTTCTTCGAGCCGCAGGCCGAGGGCAATCCCTGGACCAATGGCGGCGCGGGCTGCGCCGAATGGACCGGCGTGTCCCTGAGGGATGTTCTGGAGGCGGCGGGCCTCAAGGAGACGGCGCGCTTCACCGGCCATTTCGGAGCCGACCCGGACAAGACCGGGAGCCGGGACAAGCAGGCCATGTCCCGGGGCATGCCGATCCCGAAGGCGCTGGAGGAGCATACCCTGCTCGCCTGGGCCATGAACGGGGAGCCCCTGCCGTTCATCCATGGCGGCCCCTTGCGTCTCGTGGTGCCGGGCTGGCCCGGCTCCCTGAGCCAGAAATGGCTGACCCGGATCTGGATCCGCGACCGGGAGCACGACGGACCCGGCATGACGGGCCTGTCCTACCGCATCCCGGTCCATCCGCTGCCGCCGGGTTCCGACGCGAGCAACGTCGAGACGCGCATTCTCGAATCGATGCCGGTGCGCAGCATCGTCACGGCGCCGGCCCATGGCGCCGTGCTGGCGGCGGGGACGCGCAGCGTCACGGTGCGCGGCGCCGCCTGGGCCGGGGACGACGAGGTGGCCCGCGTGGATTGCTCCATCGATGGCGGCGCCACCTGGACGCCCGCGCGGATGACGCCGCCGCGCAACCGCTACGATTGGGTGCGCTGGAGCGCGGAGATCACGCTGCCCGGAGACGGCTATTACGAGATCTTTGCCCGCGCGACCGACGCGCAGGGGCGCGCCCAGCCGTTCCGGGCGGCCAACTGGAACCCGAACGGCTATGCCTGCAACGTCATGCACCGGGTGGCGGTCAGGGTCGGGGAGGGGGCCTGACGCTCGCCGAGGCGGCGCGGGCCGCGGCCTCGCAGGCTCCCGTCCGGTTCTTCCCGGCGCGGGCGAACAGGGCCTTCAGGGATGGGCTCGCCGCGCCGGACAGCCCGACGCCGTCGATGAAGCAGGCGAGCCGCGCATCCTCCGCGCCGGAATCGCAGAGCCAGCCCTGGAAGCCGAAGCCCGAATCCTCGTCGGAGAAGCGGAAGGCCTGGCATTCCTGCTCGCCGTCGCCGACGAGGGTCATGGCCGCGGCCTCGACGGGCCCGAATTTCGTCATGACCATCCGGCTCTGGGAATTGCGCGACACCGCGAGCCCGGCCTGGGCGGCGCGGCGGACGATGTCGACGAAGAAGCTGCGGGCAGGCTCCGCCGCGCCCTGGACCAGGCTGATCCGCGCATGGCGGGCCTGTCCGAAACGGCCGAGGATCAGGGTGTCCTCCCGCGCGCCGCTCGTGTGCTGGCGCGCCTCGGTCACGAGGGGGCCGGAGGCGTTCTCGAGGAGATAGGGCGCGGAGGGGGAGGCGATCGGCGCCCAGGCGGGGGCGGGCGCGATCAGGACGGGCGAGGGAGCGCCGTCGCGGACCGCGTTTCCCGTCTCGCGGGCCTTGTCTTTCGCGAAATAGACCAGCCCGCCGATCATCAGACAGGACATCAGGGTCACGCGGAACCACCGCACGGGTTTCCGGCGCGCGCGACGGAGCGGGCGTTCGTCGAAGAACGCCTCGTCCTCGTCCCATGCGGGAGAACCGGCCCGTGCCATCGCGCTTAACCTGCCCTTCGATCAGGGTGCCTCGGCATGTTCTAGCGTATCAGGACCGGGGTCTCGAAAGGTTTTGCTAAGCAAGGTAAACGAAAGCTTGCGGCCCGCTCCGGCCCCGCGGCGTCGCATTCTCGCAGAGAACCCTTGACGAAGGCGCGGCTTTGGTGTGTTGCTGAGCGCGTCGGGTCCCATCGGGCCCACGAATGGACGAAGGCAATGGCGCTGCTCACCCTCACGACGAGCAAAACGAAAACCGCCAAAACGGGTGGAAAAACCCCGGCCGTGAAAACGACGGCCGAATAAGCCTCGTCGTCCCCGGTCCTCTCTCCCGTCGGGGCGAGAGGCGACACCCGAACAGGGTTCTTCAATTTTCCCGGGGAGAGTGACAACAGGAGAAGTCCAATGGGTTACAAGATCGCCGTCGTGGGTGCGACCGGCAATGTGGGCCGCGAGATGCTGAGCATCCTGGCGGAGCGGGCCTTCCCGGCCGACGAGGTGGTGGCGCTCGCCTCCCGCCGCAGCCAGGGAACGGAAGTCTCCTACGGCGACAAGACCCTGAAGACGAAGACGCTCGACACCTACGATTTCTCGGATGTCGATCTCTGCCTCATGTCGGCCGGCGGCGAGGTGTCGAAGGAATGGTCGCCGAAGATCGCCGCCCAGGGCGCGATCGTGATCGACAACTCCTCCGCCTGGCGCTACGACCCGGAGGTGCCGCTGGTGGTGCCGGAGGTGAACGCCGAGGCCCTGCGCGAGATCAAGAAGGGCATCATCGCCAATCCCAACTGCTCCACGGCGCAGCTCGTCGTGGCGCTGAAGCCGCTCCATGACCGCGCCGCCATCAAGCGCGTCGTGGTGGCGACCTATCAGTCGGTGTCCGGCGCCGGCAAGGACGGCATGGACGAACTCGACCGCCAGACCAAGGCGCTCTATTCCCTCCAGGACGTGCAGGAGAAGAAGTTCCCCAAGCGCATCGCCTTCAACCTGATCCCCCATATCGACGTGTTCATGGAGGACGGCTACACGAAAGAAGAGTGGAAGATGGTGGCCGAGACCAAGAAGATTCTCGACCCGAAGATCAAGCTCACCGCAACCTGCGTGCGCGTGCCGGTCTTCATCAGCCACTCGGAAGCCGTGAACGTGGAATTCGAGAAGCCGATCACGGCCGACGAGGCCCGCGACATTCTGAGGGCCGCTCCCGGAATCATGGTGGTCGATAAGCGCGAACCCGGCGGCTACATCACGCCCCACGAGGCGGCGGGCGAGGACGCCACCTACATCTCCCGCATCCGCGAGGACATCACGGTCGAGAACGGCCTCGCCTTCTGGTGCGTCTCCGACAACCTGCGCAAGGGCGCGGCGCTGAACGCCGTCCAGATCGCGGAGGCCATGGCCAATCGCGGCCTGCTCAAGGCGAAGAAGCAGGCGGCGTAACGGCCGGCGCGACGCGAAGCAAAGAGGGCCGCCCCGGGGCGGCCCTTTTCTTTTCCGCATCCGGTGCGGAGGAGCCGCGTCGCGGCCTTCCTATCGCGCCGGAGCGGGACCCGGACCTGCGCCCTGCGGTGCCTTCGGAGACGTCATGGCGGCTCCCAGGGTGCCTCCCGCGATGGCCCCGACGGGGCCGCCCAGAAGGGCGCCTGCGATGAAGCCGAAGAAGATCGCGACGGTCTGCTGCTGCGAGACGCAGGCGGCCCCCGCCCGGCAGGTGGCAGGGACGCCGGTCGCAGGCGGCTCGGGGCGCGCGATCGCCCGCGTCTTCGCGCGCGGGGCGCCCTGCCGGAGGCGCTTCTTCACCGCCGGCTTTTTTCCAGGCTCTGCCCGATGTCCAGGTCCTGCCCGGGGGATCGGCGGCCCCGATGCTTCGGCCTGAGGTTCGGCTGCCAGGGGGGCGGTTTCCGGTACACCGACGCTCGCCGTGGCGGACGGCGCCTGAGGAGCCTCGTGTGGCTGTGCAGCCGCCGCGAGCTCCTCGGCGGAGGGCAGCACCACCTCCGCCGGGGGTGGTGGCGGAGGAAGTTCCGGAAGCCGCTCTTCGTCGTTGAGGGCCGATGGGCCGGGCCCGAGAGCGGAGTCCTGCGTCGTCACGGAAGCGGTGTTCTCCGTCGGCTGCGGCTCGGCGGGCTCGGCTCCGTCACCGGCGGCGAGCACACTCTCGGGAGGCGGCAGCGAAGCGAGCAGCTCCTGGATGTCCGGATGCGTGAAGAGCGGCTGCGCCCTGAGGCCGGGCGAGAACCGCTCCCCGAAGCCGGCCTCCACATCGGCCGAGGGTTCATCCGCGGGCACCGTCAGGGGCTGCGCAGCCAGCGGCAGCGATGCGGTCAGCAATTCGCAGGCGAGACTGGCGACCGCGATGGCACAGGTGCCGGAATGAGTCTTGCCGCGACACGACACGGATCGATTCCCAACACGTCCTCCGTGTTGTCGGTGAACCCTGCGTCGGACCAATCGTTCCGTGCGGGGGGCCGCCTCGCCCCCTTGTCACGGGATGTTGAAATCCCGGTCTTTTAAAGCGGTCCCGCGTCGCGGGCGGAAAACATCGAGATCCGGTCCGGCATGTCGTCCACCGCCGGCTTGAACTCTCCGGTTTCGGGGTCGCGCACCAGCAGCATGCCGGTGGCCACGCCGAAATAGGCCCCGTGGAGCTGCAGCTTGCCGCGCTCCACCAGGATGCGCACGCACGGGAAGGTCATCAGGTTCTTCAGGCTGTTCTCGATGGCGGCCAGCTCGAGGCGCGGCAGGTACTCGTCGAGATCGCCGCTCGGAGGACCGAGGCGATCCCCCGCGGGCTTGATCAGGCTCATCCAGCGGCCGATGAAATCGCCCGGCGAGAGGGGGGCGCTGTCGTCCGCGAAAGCACGCACGCCGCCGCAGCGGGCATGGCCGAGCACCACGATATGCTTCACGCGCAAGGCCTGCACGGCGAATTCGAGCGCCGCCGAGGTGCCGTGGAAATCGCCGCCCGTCTCGAAGGGCGGCACGAGGTTCGCCACGTTGCGCGCCACGAACAGCTCGCCCGGGCTCGCATCGAAGATCACCTCCGGGGAGACGCGGCTGTCGCAGCAGCCGATCACCATCACCTCGGGCGACTGACCCTTCTCGGCGAGAGCCTCGAAACGGCCCTTCTCGCGCGAAAAGCGATCGCCGAGGAAGGAGCGGTAGCCGTCGGTCAGTCGTTGGGGAAACATGAGCGGTTCCTTTGTTGTCAGGGCGTCAGTTCTGCGAGCTTTGCGAGTTCGACATTGGCTCCGCACAGGAGAATGCCGATCCGCTCGCCGGGGTGAGGGTTATAGGCTCCCGACAGCAGGGCCGCCAGTGCGGCGGCTCCGCCGGGCTCCGCGGCGATGCGGAAGTCGCGCCAGAGCGCGGCCTGCGCCTCGCGGATGGAGGCGTCGGGGACGAGAGCCACGTGATCCACCGCCCGGCTGCAGATGGAATGGACGAGATCGCCGGTATTGCGGGCGCCGAGCGAGTCGGCTGCGACCGAATCCACCTCCACGTCGACGGGCTTTCCGGCCTGCAGGGCCGCATGCAGGGCGCGCGAGCCTTCCGGCTCCACGCCCACCACCTTCACGCGGTCCGCCCACCAGCTCGCGATGCCGCTGATGAGCCCGCCGCCGCCGACCGCCACGAGCACCGTGTCGAGGGCGGGGCCGTCCTGCTCCCATTCGAGGCCCACCGTGCCCTGGCCGGCCATGGTGCTCTCGGCCGCGAAGGGATGAATGCGCAGGGCGCCGCTCTCGGCCACGTAAGTATCGCAGGCCTCCTGCGCATCCGCATAGCGCGCGCCGCCGATCACCACCTCCGCCCCATGGGAGCGGATGACGGCGATCTTCGCGGGGCTGGAGATTTCGGGCACGAAGATGCGGGCCTTCACGCCGAGGCGGCGCGCCGCATAGGCCACGGCCGCCCCGTGATTGCCGCCTGATGCGGCGGCGACGCCGGCGGCCGGCACGGGCTTCGACAGGAGCGTGTTGAACGCGCCCCGGGTCTTGAAGGAGCCGGCATGCTGCAGGAATTCCAGCTTGAGGCTCACCGGGCCCGCATGGCCGAAGGCTCCGGCCATGGTCATCACCGGGGTGCGGCGGATATGGGGGGCGATGCGGGCATGGGCCTCTTCGATATCGGCGCGGGTGATGGTCATGAAGGGATTCCGAGCGTCCAGATGGCGACCGGCAGGCCATGGGCGTCACGGCCGGGAGGGTCGGGAAAGGATTGTCCCCCACCTGTCGCGAGATCGAGGGCCACGGTCAACCCCGCCAGCGCATCGAGCAGGTCGTCGGCCGCCGCGCCCCGGGGCGGCGGGGCGGCGACGAGCGCCTCGTCCAGGAGCCCCGACCGGGTCAGAAGCGCGCGGCGCAGGCGCATGCCCGGCTCGTAGGGAACCCCCTTCACCTTCTTGGGCTCATCGAGGGCATGCCTGCCGTTCAGGGCCCAGAAGGCGAGCTCCGGATGCACCTCGAAGACCTTCTCCCGCAGATCGGGCCTTCCCCGCAGCAGGGAATCGACCTCGCGGATCTTCGGGAAGATGCCGAAGCCCTGCCGCGACACCTTGCGCGGCGGGTCCGAGGAGGCGAGCGCCAGGGCGCAGGCCTCGCGGTAATCGGCCGCATAGACCGCCTGCCGCGACGGAATGGCGAAGACGGAGGATTGCCGCTGCCCCAGCAGCGGGCGGATGAGCCGTTCGGGGACACGGCCCGAGCCGTGCGTCCGCTCGGGCAGGCCGATGGGCATGTCGACCGCGATCACGGCGGGCCGTTCCGGCGCATCCGCGACGGCCGCCAGCGTCGGGGCCACGACGATCCGAGCGGAGGCGGAATCTCCCACCTGCATGAGAGCCGCGATCCACCCGGCCCGGCAGCCGTCGATTCCCGCAACCCACATCCTTTGGTCTCCTTTGCGCGATCCCTCGAACCGATTAAAACCGAACGCGCCTTTGAGGAACCATCATGACCCCGATCCGCCCCCGCCGCAGCGCCCTCTACATGCCGGCGTCCAATGCCCGCGCCGTCGAGAAAGCCAAGACGCTTCCCGCCGACGCGGTGATCTTCGACCTGGAGGATGCGGTCGCGCCCGACCTGAAGGGGGAGGCGCGTGAGGCCGTTCGCGCGGCCGTGCGGGCAGGCGGCTACGGCCCGCGGGAACTCGTGATCCGCATCAACGGCCTCGGCACGCCCTGGGGCGAGGGGGATCTCGAAGCGGCGGCCTCCGCCGCGCCCGATGCGATCCTCATCCCGAAAGTCTCGTCCCCGGAGGACGTGCTGGAGGTGAGCCGGCGCCTTCGCGCGCATGGCGCGCCGGAGACGACGCGCGTCTGGGCGATGGTCGAGACGCCCCTCGCGATCCTGAGGGCGAGGGAGATCGCCGCGGCGGCGCTGGACGACACCTCGCGGCTCGCCTGTTTCGTGATGGGCACGAACGATCTCGCCAAGGACACCCGGGCGCGCCTCCGCCCGGGCCGCGCCGCGATGATGCCCTGGCTCATGACGGCGCTGGCGGCGGCGCGTGCCTACGGCATCGACATTCTCGACGGCGTCTACAACGATCTGTCGGACGAGGCGGGTTTTCGCAGCGAGTGCATCGAGGGCCGCGATTGCGGCTTCGACGGCAAGACGCTCATTCATCCGGGCCAGATCGCGGCCGCCAACGCGATCTTCGCGCCTTCACCCGAGGACGTGGAGAATGCCCGCGCCATCGCGGCGCTCTTCGACCGGCCGGAGAATGCCGCCAAGGGCGCGATCAGCCACAACGGCCGCATGGTCGAGCGGCTTCACGCCGAGATGGCGAAACGCACCCTGGCGCTGGCGGAGGCGATCGCCCGGAGAGGTTGAGAGCGCCCTCGTCCCGACGGAGCACGGCACGGCACCGCGATGGCGGGCGCTCCTCAATCCGTCAGCTGGCGCGCCTCTTCCGGCAGCATGATCGGGATCCCGTCGCGGATCGGATAGGCGAGCTTCGCGCGGCGGCTGATGAGCTCCTGGCGCGCGGCGTCGTATTCCAGGGTTTCCTTGGTGAGCGGACAGACGAGAAGCTCGAGGAGCTTCGGGTCGATCCGCGTCGCCTCGACGGGCTGGGGCGCATCGGGCTGAGGCGAGGGAGGCGTGTCTGCGGGCATCGTTCCAAATCCTATTGCAGCGTCGAGTCGGAGCTGACGCCGCCGCGGGCGAGCTCGATCTCCGTGAGCGCGATGAGAACCTCCGCCCTGGTCTTCAGGTTGGGCGCTTCGAGAAGCGCCTGCTTCTCGCGTACGCCGAAGGGGCTCATCATGCACAGGGCGTTCACCAGCGCCTCGTTGGGCGCCTCCTCGATGCCGCGCCAATCCACTTTCACATGGGCCGCATCGACGAAATCGCGCAGGGCCTTCACGACGCCTTCCCGGTCGACCTCGTTCTCTCCGGCGCGGGCCACGAAGTCGTTCGCGAAGGGCTCGAAACTCACGCGGCAGCGGCGGAAGAGATCGATGGGCGGCAGCTCCTCTTCCACGCGGAAGCGGGCAATGCCGATCAGGGTGATCAGATAGCGCCCGTCCCCGGTCTCGGCGAACTGCGTGATGCGGCCCGCGCAGCCGACGGAATAGAGCTTCGGGATGATCGAGTTGGGATTGCTGTCCGCGTCCGGCTGGATCATGCCGATGACGCGGTCGGTCCTGATCGCCTCGTCCACCATCGAGAGATAGCGCGGCTCGAAGATGTTGAGCGGCATCTGCCCGCGCGGCAGCAGAAGCGCGCCGGGCAGGGGAAAGATCGGGATGACCGATGGGCAATCGTCGGGCCCCCGGTATACCGCGTTCATTCCCATGCCGGTCTCCTCGTCGACGTCGAAGGCGTCAGGCAAACAGGAGCGAGGAAAGCTTCCGTCGTCCCGCAATGGTCATCTCGTCCATCGGCCCCCAGGCCTCGAAGAGCTGGACGAGTTGCTTGCGCGCGCCGTCGTCGTTCCAATTGCGGTCGCGTCGGACGATTTCAAGGAGGTGATCGAGCGCTTCCTGACGCTTTCCGCGCGCATTGAGCGCGATGGCCAGATCGAACCGCGCCTGATGGTCGAGCGGATCGGTCTCGATCCTGCGCTGAAGCTCGGCCGTGTCGCCGAGGGAGCCCGCCTGCTCGGCGAGTTCGACGGCGGCGCGCGCGCCAGCGATGGCGGGATCGTTCGCCTTGGCGTCCGGCGCCATGGCGAGGAAGCGCTTGGCGCCTTCGAGGTCGCCCACCTCCACGTGGAGCTTCACCAGGGCCGCCAGAGCGGCGGCGTTCTCGGGATCCTGCGAGAGAACGCCGGCATAGAGCTCGGCCGCGCCCGCCATGTCGCCCGCGGCGACGAGCTGATCCGCTTCGGCGAGCAGTTCATCCACCGCGCCCGGGCCGAGCGGCCCGACGAGGCGTTCGATGAACGCCTTCAGCTGGCTCTCCGGCAGCGCCCCCATGAAGCCGTCCACCGGCTGTCCGCGCTGGAAGGCGAAGACGGCGGGGATCGACTGCACGCCGAGCTGACCGGCGATCTGCGGATGCTCGTCGATGTTCATCTTCACCAGCTTCACCTTGCCGCCGGCGGCGCGGACCACCTTCTCCAGGAGGGGGGTCAGCTGCTTGCAGGGACCGCACCAGGGAGCCCAGAAATCGACCAGAACCGGCTGGTTCATCGACTCGGCCAGCACGTCCTGGCGGAATCCGGCGGTGGTGGTGTCCTTCACGAGGTCGTCGGACGGCGTTCCGGAAGAGGGGTTATCGGTCAACATGCGATCCTCGAAGGGTGATCGTGGAAGGAAAGTTTTTCCTAGATGGGGGCTTGGCCGTCGTCTGGCAATTGCGCAGGCGGTTCCGGCAGCTTCAGGATCAGCGGGTCGTGGCCGGTGGAGCGCAGGAACTTCACCAGGTCCTCCCGCGACACGCCCGTGGTCATGGAATTCACCAGGGGATGGAAATTCACCCGCTCGTGCTCCATCAGGTTGGCGTCGAGCACCATCGTGACCTTGCCCTGCGTATCGTTTACCACCGCGAAGGCGGTCACGGAACCCGGCTCCACGCCGAGCATGGCGCGCAGCTGGTCCGCGGAGCCGAAGGAGAGGCGGCCGGACGCCCCGATGGCCTCGTGGGCGCGCTTGAGGTCGATGGGCGTGTCGTGCTTGGCGGAGATGAGGAAGAAGCGCCCCTTCTTGTCCTTCACGAACAGGTTCTTGGAATGCGCCCCGGGAATCGTTTCCTTGACGGACTTCGATTCGGCCACCGTGAAGACGGGCTCGTGCTCGATGGTCTCGGACGGGATGTCCAGCGCCTTCAGGCGGTCCAGCAGTTCTTTGGGAGAGAGATGGGCCAAGGTCATGGAACTCCAGGTTGCCCCAGGCTTCTATCGGGCCGGCCCGGCAGGCTCAAGCTCCGCGTCAAAAAGTTTGGCCAAGACCCCTTGCCAAGCGGATCGATTTGGGGCAAATCAGCGGCCTCGCAACGATGCCTTGCGCATCGCGGAGCGTGCGGGTGTAGCTCAGGGGTAGAGCACAACCTTGCCAAGGTTGGGGTCGAGGGTTCGAATCCCTTCGCCCGCTCCATTTCCTCTCGGTTTCGAGAGTTTCACGAAGGCCCGCCGTCAGGCGGGCTTTTCGTTTTGCGGCGATGGGTCGAAGCGGATAGGCTCGCGTGTCCTCATCGGCCCGCCACCCCGCTCAGCCCATGCTCGTGATCCAAGACGTCTTCGCCGCAGGCTATCGCTCGCTTCGGCACATCCGCTTTCCGGTCGAGCCTCTATCCGTCTTCGTGGGCGCGAACGGGACGGGCAAGACGAATCTCTACCGCTCGCTCCAGCTCCTGCAATCGGCGGCCGCCGGCACGCTCACCCGCGACCTTGCGGCCGAAGGCGGCTTCGATTCCGTCTATTGGGCGGGGCAGCGCAAACAAAAGGAGCCGGTGCGGGTCAGGCTGGGTGTGCGCCTGTCGGGGCAGGGCGGTGCCGATTACAATCTCGGATACGAGGTCGAGGCGGGCCTGGTCGAACTGCTGGGCGCAGGATTCGCGCTGGAGCCGCAGATCAAGGTCGAGACCCTTGTTTACGAGGCAAGGAAACGCTCGAAAACGCTGCTGGAGCGTCGAGGCCCGCGCGGACATTGCCTCGACGAGGAGGGGTTGAAACGGCCTCTGGGCGGCGAGATCCTGCCCTCCGAGACGGCGCTGAACTCCCTGCAGGATGCGGCCGCCTTTCCCGACCTGCACCTCGCCCGCCGCACCATGCTGGGGTGGCGGTTCTTTCACGATTTCCGCACCGATGCGGGCTCCGCCCTTCGCCAACCCTGTCTTGCGGTCACATCGCCGACGCTTGCCTCCGACGGCTCGAATCTGGCGGCGGTCTTCGCGACCCTGGCCCATATCCGAGAGGATACCACCGAACTCGACCAGGCCTTCGACGACGCCTTTCCCGGCGCCCGGCTCGTCATTCCCGGACCCGACCGCTTCGCCAGTTTCGGCGTGGTTTTTCCCGATTATCCGAAGCGTGTCTTCCAGCCCTCCGAATTATCGGACGGCACCTTGCATTTCCTCGCTTTGGCCGGTGCGCTCCTGTCATACCGGCTTGCGCCCTTCATCGCCCTGAACGAGCCGGAGACGAGCCTGCATCCCGATCTGCTCGAGCCGCTCGCGCGCATGATCGTGTCCGCCTCGAAGCGCACGCAGGTGTGGCTCGTGACCCATTCCGAACCGCTCGCCGATGCGATCGCGCGTTTCGGCGGCGTCTCGCCGCGGCGGGTCGTCAAGCGCAAGGGCGAAACCTGGATCGACGGCCTTCGCCTGAGCGGCGATTTCGCCGACGCCGATCCGGAGGACGAAGGCGGGACCGCATGACGCCGATCCGGTGGCACGGACAAACGGCCTCTGCTAACGCTGGCCGGACGGGACTTCCGATTGCGGCCTCGCCCTGCCTCGAAAGGCAGGAGGCGAGGTCCTAGAATCAAGGCACCACCCGGGAGGATTTCATGACCGACGCGCGGCAGCTGAGCATTCTGAAGGAACTCGAGCGCAAGGTGCTCTGGCTCTCGACCTGGACGATCCACAACGCCAACCACCTGCGCCCCAACGAGGACGGCCTGAAGGTCGGCGGGCACCAGGCGTCCTCGGCCTCGCTCTCGACGATCCTGACGGCGCTCTATTTCGCGGCGCTGCGCCCCGAGGACCGGGTGGCGGTCAAGCCCCATGCGAGCCCGATCTTCCACGCCATCCAGTATCTCTTCGGCCACCAGACCCGCGAGAAGCTGGAGAACTTCCGCGGCTACAGGGGCGCGCAATCCTACCCCTCCCGCACCAAGGACGTGGACGATGTCGATTTCTCCACCGGCTCGGTCGGCCTCGGCGTGGCGCAGACGCTCTTTGCCAGCCTCGTGCAGGATTACGTGAAGGCCCATGGCTGGGCCAAGGATAGGCCCGAAGGCCGCATGATCTCCCTGGTGGGCGACGCGGAGATGGACGAGGGCAACATCTTCGAGGCGCTGCTGGAAGGCTGGAAGCACGGCCTGCGCAACACCTGGTGGATCGTCGACTACAACCGCCAGAGCCTGGACGCGGTGATCCGCGAGGGCCTGTGGGAGCGCTTCGAGGCCTTGTTCCGCAATTTCGGCTGGGAGGTGGTGATCCTCAAATACGGATCGCTGATGAGGCAAGCCTTCGCCGAGCCCGGCGGCGAGCAGCTCAAGGCCTGGATCGACACCTGCCCGAACCAGCTCTACGCGGCCCTGACCTATCAGGGCGGCGCCGCCTGGCGCAGGCGGCTGCTCGACGATCTCGGCGATCAGGGCCCCGTCACGCGCCTCATCGAGACGCGCTCCGACGAGGAGCTGGCGCGGCTCATGTCCAATCTCGGCGGACACGACCTGCCGAGCCTGCTGGACGCCTTCGAGAAGGCGAGGGAGCACGACCGGCCGGTCTGCTTCATCGCCTACACCATCAAGGGCTTCGGTCTGCCGCTCGCCGGCCACAAGGACAACCATTCCGGCCTGCTCACACCGGCCCAGATGGAGGCCTGGCGCGCCGCCCAGGGCGTGCGCCCGGGCCATGAATGGGACAAGTTCGAGGGCGTGACGGTGCCGCCGGGCGAGATCGAGGCCTTCCTGCGCGAGGTGCCCTTCGTGCAGAAGGGACGCCGGCGCTACGCGGCGCCCGCGGTGCCGGTGCCGGAGAAGCTCGCCTTCCCGGCCAATCCTGCCATGTCGACGCAGCAGGGTTTCGGGCTCATCCTGAACGAGCTCGCGCGCTCCGACGAGGCGCTGGCGGACCGCATCGTCACCACCGCCCCTGACGTGACGGTCTCGACCAATCTCGGCGCCTGGGTGAACCGGCGCGGGCTCTTTGCCCGCACCAGCCTCGTCGACACCTTCAAGAAGGAGCGCATTCCCTCGACCTATACCTGGGAATTCTCGCCCTCCGGCCAGCATCTCGAGCTCGGCATCGCCGAGATGAACCTGTTCATCGCGCTCTCGGCGCTCGGGCTGTCGCATTCGCTCTTCGGCGAGCGCATCCTGCCCATCGGCACGCTCTACGACCCGTTCATCTATCGCGGGGCGGATGCGCTCAACTACGCCTGCTACCAGGATGCCCGCTTCATGCTGGTGGCGACGCCCTCGGGCGTGTCGCTGGCGCCGGAAGGCGGCGCGCACCAATCCATCGGCACGCCGCTGGTCGGGCTGGCGCAGGACGGCCTGGCGTCGTTCGAGCCCGCCTTCGTGGACGAGCTCGCGGTGATCATGCGCTGGGCCTTCGACTACATGCAGCGCAACGGCGAGGGCGAGCCCAACGAGCGCACATGGCTGCGCGACGAGACCGGCGGCTCGGTGTA
>Ga0182742_1002428_pt1 | contig 20611 bp, 14 predicted proteins | sample eDN5th37CBELigMG_FD_128880 | JGI IMG/M metagenome (GOLD analysis project Ga0182742, IMG submission 128880) | Enriched Miracle-Growth compost microbial communities from Emeryville, California, USA - eDNA 5th pass 37_C BE-Lig MG (version 2)... ... | reverse complement strand
GCCTCGGCCTGTCCCATTTCGAGGCCGCGGAACTGAGGATTGAGGTCGGTTACCACCTTGCTTCGTCCACTGATTACATCGGTGGCACGCAACTCCGGTGCCTCATTCAAACTTTGAACGACGCTCACCGTCAGCCGCGGGCCGGAGCGCTTTTGATCCTTCGGCACGCCGATCTCTTGCCACGCGCCGCGAATCTTGCGGAGGAGTAACGAACGCTCACGGCCGCCGGACTGCAGCGTCAGTGAAAGATCACCATTCGCCTGCAGGTCGGTACCGACGAACGGGCGCATCGGCCGCGAATCTTCCGGAGTCGCGACGAGCAGATCGCGAATCCGCAGAATCTTGCCCGTCTCGAGGTTGAGCTCCACGACCGACGGCGATGCCTTGCGTCGCTCCAGCTCTTCGCCATCCACGCCACGCAGGGGCAGGAAGGTGTTGGCAACGATCACATGAACACCATCGGGCAGCCATTGCGCATCGAGCGCCATGCCCCCGAAAAGCAACCCGGTGGGCGCATCCAGCAGAGGCTTCGCCTCTCCAGTGCGCACATCCACCAGCATGTACTGCAGGAAAACTGCCGGGTTCGGAGTACTGAAGCTCTCGAGTTGCGCCGAGCTTGCCTGGTTGAACGGCGGGTGATTGACCGGCCGATAATCCGTCCACCACGACTTCGGTGCTGCCGTGACCAGGCGAGTCACGATGGCCCACCGGCCTTGCGGCGCCAGCCAGATGCCGCGCGATCCGTTGAACTGATAGGGTTCGATATTCACCTCTCGCGCGGGTGAATCCGCTGTGCCGCCGATATAGAACGCGCCGCGCTTGATTAATTCGCTGCCGCCTTTCATCACATCGAGCACAAACGTGTTGTCTACTTCGTATCCGTGGGCAATCCGCTCGGAATTGTCGGCAGGATATTCCGCGAAGTAGACAAATTCGCTGCTTGCCAGATTCAGATCGAAATCGACGATGGCGCTCGGATGGTCGGTCTTTCTGGTCAGCACCTTGGTCTGAATGTCGAATGTATAGAGCTGGGGCGTCTGCCCGGGATTCTCGGCGAGGAATGCGATGGTCCGACTGTCCTCCATCCAGCGAGCGCGCGCGATGCCTGCCCGGTTCGAAGACGCGCTGAACTTCACGATCGGCAATCCGCGCGGCAGATCCGCTTTCGGGATGCTTCTGCGCACTGCCTCGCACTCGTATAGCCACATCGTATAGTCGTTGACCCCGGTGGCGAGATTCCCCTTGCGGGTGACGACAAAGAAGTGTCGGCCATCGGGCGACAGGGGCACTGTTTCGCCGTTCAGCAAATTGCGATCGACATCGTTCAGCACCGTCATTTCAATGGAATGCTCGACAGTGAACGCCTGCCGCGGCGCCGGCGCTGAATTCGCAACCGGCACCCAGAACAGCCATACGGAAAGCGCCAGCGCGCCGCGCTTCAGTACGTTACTAACGAGGTTCATGAAAACTCCAGCAAGGAACCAAAATGCGACCGTCAGCCATCGCCTCACTACGCCGCGAGGTACATGAAGCCGCGTGCCGAACCGCCTACCACGTCTTGCGCAGCTGTACGCTCACGTAGCGCCCGATTGGGCTTGCATTGGCGGGGTCGTATCCGTAGCTGGGGCTGTCGACGAAGGGCGGCGAAGAATCGAAGACGTTCTGGGCAGACAACAGCAGCATCAATCCGTCCGCCAGGGAACGCGGCGCTGCTGCTGCGCTCACGGTGTATGCGAGGCTGAGGTCCACTGTTGTCCAGGAATCCACCGGCTGGACGCTGCCGGTCAGGTTGCTCTCATAACCATCGACGTAGTTGACGTGGAGCGCCGCATTCCACGCCTGAGCGCCCCAAAAGACACTGGCGCGTCCGCGCAGGCTCACCGGATTGTTGATTGTGTCCAGGCGGTCCATCAGCGGCGCCGTCCGCGTTTGCGCCACGTCGTAGTCCAGGATCAGCGTCCCTCCGGCCTGGAATCCGATGGGGCCCAGGGAAGTCACGGCCTGGTAGCTCACGGATGCATCCAAGCCGTTTTCGCGAAGCATTCCCAAATTGGTCGGCGCCGAATTCACGTACGCGCCCACCAGCGAAGGATTGACGGGCGGGCCGAGATAAATTCCGCTGTCGAATGCCGCCTGGACGAAATCGGCCGCGGGATTGCGGGTAATGAGCGACCCATAGATATGCTCCAGCTGCAACGCGCTGAGCACATCCGATCCGATCGAGCCAATGAGATTTTTGTAGTCGATGTCGAAGTAATTCACGCTCGCGATGAATCCAGGCATGCCGCGAGGTTTGAAGTCCGCCCCGACACTCCAGGTCGTTGCCTTCTGGGGCTGCAGATCGGGGTTGCCTGGTGCGGAATAGAGCAAGGACAGCGTCTGGCCGCCAGGCGCTTGCGGATCCGGCAGAGGAACCAACACGTACGCTGCGCTCTGCGTCGAAAGTTGACGCAGCAGCGGCGCCTGATAAGACGTTCCATAGCTGCCGCGAATACTCAGATCGTCGAGGGGAATCCAGGTAACGCCGAACTTCGGATTGGTGGTGGAGCCGAAGTCGCTGTAATCCTCATAACGGCCAGCGGCGGAAAACCGCAACTCGCGCGCTCCAGGGATACTGTTGCTTGCACCGATGATCGGTACGATGAGTTCGCTGAAGGCCGAGCTCACCGAACGGCCGAACAGCAGGCGGCTGTGCGTCGGCTGCAGACCGGACTGCAAGGCGGTCGAGGCGTTCGACAACGACTCGTCACGATACTCGGCACCGGCCGCCAGCATGATCTCACCGCCGGGCAAAGCGGCGATGGGTCCATTGACGGTGGCCGAGGCCGACTCGACCACGAACTTTGAAACGGTATTGTTGTAGCCACGAATCCGCCCGATCGTTTCCGGATTGGTATTCGCGCCATCGCCAAATGGATTGAATGCAGTCAGAGGATTGGTATCCGCGAGCGCCAGGGCTGCGGAGTTGACGATGTTTCGCAATCTGGTGTCTTGATCGTCGACCGCGCGCGAGGCATACAGCTGACCGTTCCAACGCGATGTGAGCTCGAGATCCAGACCTGCAGTGCCGCTGAAGTTCGCGACGCTATTGGTGTATGAGCTCGCTCCGAGATCATCCAGGAAGGAATACTGCACCTGTACGCTGGGCACACCGGCGATGGGCGAAACAAAGAATGGATTGCTCGCAGGCACCGTCAACGTGGCTTGCCCAGCTGCGATCCACTGCGCGACATCGCGATGGGTGTAGTAGCCCTCTGCAAACAGTCGGATCGACGGGGTCAGCTCCTGACGTACCGATACGGTCGCACTGTGTTGATCTCTGTGGGGCAGAATACTGGTCTGCAAGTTTTGGTCTTGGAGATTGAAAGTCCCTGCAACCAGATCACTGCCGCTCAGCGCTCCACCATCCTGCCCCTGCGGGATAGCGTAACTGCCGCCGCCGGCAAGCAGGGTTCCCGGATTTGCGAACCGCGGCCGAAAATCAGTGCCACCAAACGGCCGCAGATCTTGCGTGAAATAATCACGCTTGTTGGCCATCAACTCCCCGCGTCGATCATATTCGTAGGACGCCAGCACGTTGCCGGTAGTCCAAGTCGTGCCAATGACCTGAGAAACCTGTGTCTGATCGAAGCCATCGGCAACGCCATGGCGCAGTGCTGTCTCCGCCCCCTCGTAGTCGTTCCTCAGAATGAAATTGACGACCCCACCGATCGCATCCGACCCGTACAAGGCCGAGGCTCCATCGGGAACGATTTCGATGCGTTCGATTGCGCTCAGTGGCAGTACGGACAGATCGCTGAATGTACCGGTGCCGCTCGGGGCCATGCGTCGACCATTGACCAGAACCAGCGTAGATGCCGGCCCCAGTCCACGCAGATTGGCGCCGGTGCCGCCGGTACCATTGAAGTTTGCGTTCTGCACGCTCGAGCGGCTGAAGTTAGCCTCGTTGGCGCCCAGCGCGAGATTCTGCGGCAGGCTTTGTATGACCTGAGCTGCCGTCGCATAGCCGGTTCGCTCGATCTCGGTACGATCGATCGTGAGCAGCGCCGACCCGACCGGCGCCACGCCGCGAATGTGCGTACCGGTCACGACAATTTCCTCGAGCCGGATAGCGTCCGCTGTAGGCTCGGACGGAGCGCTGCGATTTTCGAGGGGCGGGACAGGCGCTATTACCATGGCGCCGGTTGCCTGATCTTCCTGCAGTCGCAGATTCGTTCCCTGCAGCAGCCTCGTGATGGCCTCCTGCGGCGACAGCTCCCCTCGAACTCCCTGCGTGCGTAACCCGTGCAGCTGGTCGGCGCGAAACACCAATTCGATCCCTGTCTGCTTTGCGAACGCTTCCAGCGCCGCGGCGAGATCTCCCGATGGGATATCGACGACAGCGGCCTGCGCAGCGTGGCTGGCAAGCGACGCCGCCACGAGAGCAACCGCAATCGCGCGTCGCGCCTTCTTGATCATCATCCGGAAGTCCCCTTGCCTTGGAATTATCGATTCGCAAGTACCGGGACGGTTGAGCGCGACAAACTCCCCTTGCGCGTTCGAGATTCCTTGGCGGCGGGCTCGTACTGATCAATGCGAGAGTACGATTTCGTCGTTGTTCTCGTGTGCACGGATCGCAAAGCCGTCGCGCAGCAGCCGGACGAATGCATCGACATTAGTGGCGCGGAAGTTGCCGCTGATGGGCACGGTCGCGAGTTCCGGATCTTCGATGATGATCCGGCGAGGGTTGTATCGGTTGAACTCAGCAACGGCCGCTGCCAGCGGCGTCGCGTGAAAGACCAAATAACCGAAACGCCAGCTCAGGGCTTCTTCCAGCTCGGGCGTTGGCTTCGTCTGAACGATGATGGCTTCGGGCCGGGTGAGTGCGACAGTGCCTGCAGCCAGGACCGTGTCTTTGGTCGACGGACGCTCGATCCGCACCGTGCCCTCGGTCACGATGACGCGAACGTCGTCACGATCCCTTCTCACCGAAAACTGCGTGCCGACAGCCACGATGCGCCGCTCTCCGGCATCGACCACGAAGGGCCGCGCCCCATCCTTGGCGACATCGAAGAATGCTTCTCCCTGGTCGAGCTCGACGCGCCGCTGTGTTTGGGTAATGGCGATCCGTACCTGACTGTTGGAGCTCAATGTGATCGTCGAGCCATCCTCCATCGGCACGGACGCGATGCCGCCCACCGGTGTGGTGTAACGGTTCCGATCCAACGAACCTTGATGCCATAGGATCGCGCACAGTGCCAGCAGCAGGGAAGCCGCGAAGCCGTAAGGCATGTACCGCCAGCTCCGCGTCTCGGCCGAACTAGAAGCGCCAGACTTCCCGATCGGAACGTGCACTGGCGACGTGGTTCGCGGCGCGTGCCTGAAGAACGGCGAAGCACGCCACTGCTCCAAACTTGGTATCACTCCCGATGGCAGGCCGCTACCCATGGCTTGCAGTCGGTTCGTCTCTTCCCAAGCCGCCTCCAGGCGCAGGAACTCGACCATGTGTGCGGGCGAAGCCTCGAGCCACGCCGACAGCTCGGCCTGCTCTGCTTCGCTCCAAGTATCACTGTCTCGTCGAGCGATCCATTCCGCGGCGCGCGCTTCAATCTGCAGCCGACTATCCATGATCAGACTCCGCACCCTCCGACTCTGAGGTGCTTTCAGGCTGCCGGGCCGTCGGCTCACCGAAAACCGCTCGTGCGAGCAAGCGCACACCACGCGCAACACGTTTCTCTACGGTTCGCGCCGGCACACCCAGCCGCCTGGCCACATCCTTCTGCGACAGCGACTCCACTTTACGTAACCACACCACATCGCGACAGACGGCAGGCAGCGTCTCAAATGCCTGTGCCAAGCGTGAGAACTCTTCGCGCGCTCCCACTCTCTGTTCTGCCGAGAGCTCATCTACCAGAACGCACAAGGACTCCAGGTCCTCCTTCAGCTCGATCGAAACGATGCGGCCGCGACGAATGCGGTCGGCCATCAAGTGGCGCGTCACCGTGAAGAGGAACGATTTGGCAGCTACCGGCCGGGCGTTGGCGGCCGCTTCGTAGACTTTGATATAGGCTTCCTGGCGGATATCCTCCGCTTCGTCCCGGTTCGGCCAGACGCGCGTGATGAAGCGCATGAGCGCACGCTCATGTACGACGATCTCGCGCTTGAACCATTCTTGCAGGGAGTGCACCAAGCGAACATTACCTGCGCCACGCGGTGAACAACATGGCCGAGATCTCGTTCGTGGGTCCGGAGGGGGAAATCCGCCGCTCAACCGTCTTAGTTGGGTTACGCCCACGCCCACCCTCCCATTACGCGCGGCTGCTCTTCATCCGCTAGTCCGCTGGTCGTCTACTCGCCCTGGCGTCGTACGAAGCTCGCATATGCCGCCCCCCATCAACCTCCCGCCAGCGTGCGGCGCGCGCTACGCAAGCTGGGGGCGGACATCCACGACGCCCGCCGACGACGGCGCCTGCCGATGGCAGTGGTGGCCGAGCGTGCCTTTACATCCCGATCGACGTTGTAAAGGGTCGAGGCTGGCGACACCAGCGTCAGCATCGGCATCTACGCGAGTGTGCTCCAAGCGCTCGGCCTGCTCGACGGCTTGAGCAAAGTCGGGGACATTGGCAACGATCCCATCGGGCAGGCTCTCGCCAGCGCCGAATTGCCTAAGCGCATCCACCTCAAACGAACGGCAGGAACATCTCGCGATGTCTGACTTCGAGGTGCAGATCGATCTCGATGGAAAAACGCGCCCGGTTGGCCTGGCGAGAAGCAATCGCGGCCGCGGCACGGTGACCATCAACAAAGGAATGATTCCGTACGATGCCCGCCGTGTACTTGGCGGCAGTTCAATAATGTCCGAGCTGCGTACGCGATATGATTCAGTGGACTTCCCAGAGCAGGCGGAAGCAGCGAGGCGCACCTTACGCCCTCAGCACCACCGTGCTCGACGAGCAGCCGATCGTGGATCGCCAATACTAAATCGTCCTCGACCCAAATCGGCTCGCTCATTTGGCGAGCACATGGAGCGTGTTCCGGTAGCGCGCCATGCTCTCCTCCGCCTTCTCCATCTTTTTCTCGAAGGCTGGATCAAACGGGGTAATGCGGTAGGTGTAGTTCGGCCCTTCGACGAGGAACACATCCTGTCCCTCGCCCGTGCGAAGGCAACTGATTACCTCTTTCGGAAGTACCACTCCGAGCGAATTTCCCACCTTGCGGATTTTGAGCGACACCATGTTTCATCTCGCCAAACCACCTGATGACCAGCGAGGGGCATCGCGCGCCCGCGTCTTCATCCGCTCAGCTGCGACCGATCGTGAGCCGCACGCGCGAATGCAGTATCCGGCTTCCTCACGGTTCGGATGCGATCACGCTATCAACATAAATTATCGATACGTCTTAATCTGGCGAAGCAAATTGCTTATTGCTTCCGGCTGTTCTAGCGTCGACGAATACTGCGCCGGTCGCGTGGAAAGCGGAATAGCTCCATTGTGCCTGCGGCGCCAGTCCCAAAGTCGCTCCGCACTTCCAGCCTGATTCAGCCATCAAGCACACTCTCACGTCGACGGGAGTGTCGCAGCCGTTGACGACATACGCTGCGGTGTTGCCCTTGAATGTATCGTTCTCGCGAATTCCAGATTGGGTGACACAGCGGTTCGCGTCGCTATCGGTCGACGCGCGGCCCGCATCGGGGGCTGGATTTCTTTGCATGGTTGCAGCGCGCTGCTGTTCGTTCTGGCGTCGCCCTTCGCCGAGACGCGAAGCCTCTTGTGTTTGGCGCTCGCTCGCTTGGCGCACGACTTCGGCGTCGCGCTGTGCTTCAGCGTTCGCGACGGCTTGCTGTCGAGCGATACGCTGGTGTTCGGCGTTCTCGGCCTGTTGTCGTAGATCGTCGAGAAACGCCTGCTGACGCGCATCGCGAGCGCGCGACTCAGCCATGGCTTCATTGTACGTGTTCGCGAAAGTCGTCAAGCCGCCCATGAAGCTCGCAAAGCTGCGTTCCGCTTCCGCTTCTCTCTCGCGACGTTCTTCAGCTGCGAGCTGCGCCTGCCGTTGTTGTTCTCGCAGCCTGCGCTCATTTGCAGCGACCGCTTCTTCAATTAATTCGGGCGTCGCGGGAATGAACGTCCTTTCACTAGCGGAATAGCCTTCCAGTTTGGGCTTGCCGAAGAGCGTGTTGCCGACAGCAATGTCGCTTCTGCGCGAGCGGATCTGCCCATTCGCAACAGAGAATTGATGGAGCATCGACTGCGCAGTTGCCTCTGGCTTCGTAAGGAACAACAAGACGCCGCCCCGCTGCCAGGTCACCGACTTGCTCGTCATCTTGACGGTTTGCGAGTTCACGTACGGATAGTCGCGCAATTCGAGTTCGCCGCCCGCTCCTGCCGCGAACACGTAGCGTCCGATCGGCTGACCTGAAAGCGAAAACCATTGAATGACCATGCTGCCGTCAGACTGATGCTGCAGCTCGATAATCTCGCCGAGATCCTCCGAGATCATTCGCTTGCCGACAAAGGGCTCCATCGGCCCAAAGTTTGCGGTGGCCGCTTGATCAGCGCCCGCCGCCGCGACGCCGGCTCTCGAATAGGCCATGGCCGAGCGGACGATCGGCTCGTCCCACGGCCCGTCTACGGGATCGGAGGTCGTTTTCGATGAAAAAGTCGTGGTCACCTCGAGTCGCTCGGCCCCAATCAATTTGAAAGTGATCAGCGTCTCGCCGACGAACAGATACTTCCGCTTCCATTTACTCCAGTCGGCGGCAGCAGGTCTTTCCCGAAGTGCGACCGAAGGAGCGCTCTTCTTGCTGATGGCCTTGATCTCCTTGAACACGACGGCGTCATCACCCACCGCGACACCGAACCGCTGCCAAAGCGGGCTGCAAGGAGCGAGACCCGGCAGGCATTCATGCTGCACCAATTCGTTATCCTCGATGCGATAGAGGTTCACGGGCTTGGACAGCCCGCCCACGAGTTCGGACTCGACGAGTTCTCTGCTATCGCTCGACCATTCAAATGCGCGAACGACCCCGTCCGCGGTTTGCCAACGATTGCCAGCCAATGTGGCGAACACACCCCATACCGCCGGATCGACCGACCCCGGCCGCGATGAGGCAGGGGTGTCTTCCCGGCTGGCTTCTTCCGACAATCCTTGCGCCACGGCTGACGCCGCGAGTTGCGTCGCGAGGTAAAAAACCAGGGCTTTCCTGAGCGAGAGCGATATACAACCGCGATTAGACATCATCGATGGTTCCCGAAAGTCGGAACCACAGACTCTAGTGACTTGGTGAGCTCGACGATGTGAACCGCATACGGCTCGTCGCCACGACGTCAGTCACGAACTGGGTTCGAGGAACTCGTCACATTTCCGGATGCTCGAGCTCGGTCGGCCATCCATTTAGAGCTGCTAGCGTTGTCGGCGGCGACGACGAGCACGGCCCGCGCCGGATATCGCAGTTTGCGGAGAACACCTGGGGCAGCGTAGGCAGCAGGAGGAGGCGCGCTTGCGGTGAGATGGGGAGAGTCCGCCTCGCAGTTCTTCGGGCTCACACTGCCCGGCGCACGCGCCATTATCAAAGAAGTCGCGACGGTGACCGCAACTTGGCGCGATACAGCCAAAGCTGTGGGCGCCCGATCAGCCGAGATCCACCGCATGGCGAGCGCTTTCGAGCATGACGATCTCAGGCGCGCTCTGGCGCGGTGATGAGAACTATTTGCCAGCACCACTAGCACGAGAAGCTAGGGCGTCGGTATCGCCGAATTGGTGATCCACTATGAGCTCGCTTCGGATGTCGCTGACGATAGAAGTGAGCATCGGCATCCCCGTCGCAGGCATCGAGAATGCTGGTGACGGAGAAAACGATATCTTTCGTGACCTCAATGAGATCGGGTGGCACACGTTTGCCGTCACCGTCCAGTTCCAGTTGCGAATGCGCAGGCAGTTCGAGCAACTCTTGCCAGTTACTCTGCCAAAGACGATGCCACTCGCGCTCGTCCTCCGTCGTGAGCGGACCGTCGACTGGAGACCCGCAGCTATATCGAAGTCCAGTGCCAAACTCGGGTTCTCGAGGTGTTCCGGGGATCTCGATCTAACCACAATTCCGTAACCTACGAGTTCTGCGAGTCGGGGCGAGCATCGCGATTCACCCAACGGGCCTTGCAGCGTTCGCCACGCATCGGCCGCTGTGATCCGCGCGGGCACCCTCACGTCCGCGCGCTAAAGTGCTTCGTCTCTGAACCGTCGAGCTACCAGTCCTCCGCAGCTTCATCGCTAAGGGTATGTCTTACGCCAATCCCCCTTCTTATCGCAGGAACTGCTCCTCATCACTACCTTTGAGTCATCAACCCATGCACGTAGCTCAAGTTCTTGCCGTTTGATCCGACATTCAGGGAGGCATACGTTCAAAGAAGTACAACGATGACGGTGACGAGAAGTCGGGTTTTGGCTGCCTGTGGGGCGCTAGCGTTGGCGGGCTGTGCGTCGCAGACGAGCGTGGGCCGGCAACCTCATGCTTCGAGCGCCGCGCCTGCGTTTGCGGACCTCATCGAAGAGTCCTCGCTTCGACCTCCGGAAGGCATCACATCGGAGTCGACAGTCAAGGCGATACAGGCGATGGAGCTCATCAGGAAGATGGACTTGCCGCGTGCGAGCAGGGCCATCAACGCCGCGTTACAGCTCGATGGGCGCGATTCGTATCTGCACTTCCTCAATGGATTCGTCTATCACTTGCTAGCCCGGCAGGGCGATTCTCAAAAAAGCGATCTAGCGATCGAAGGCTATCGCACGGCGCTGCGGTTGGACCCGAGCAACTGGATCGCGCAAGAGTTCTTGGGACTGGCGTTTCTGGACCTGAAGCAATTCAGCCGGGCGAAAGAAAGCTTCTCGCAGGTGCTTCTGCTGGCGCCCGACTCGACGGTGTCGATGTACGGGCTCATGGTGACGTCGTATCTGTCCGGCGATCCTGTCATGGCATGCGCGATGGCCGACCAGTACCGGAACCATGTCACGAATCCCGACCCGACATTCCTTCGTTCCGCCGTCGCGGCGTACGCATCGTGCGGAGACTTCGCCGTAGCGGCACAGATGCAATCGCAGCTGCGGCAATCCAACGTCGATCCACTGCTCGCCGAGCGAGCGGAAAAGCGCCTGTCGCAGTGGCAGGAGGTCTATCGATCCAGAAGTGCCGTGCTCGAGGGTGATGCAGTGGCGGATGTTCGCTATCAACAGGCGGCGGCATTCACAGTCACCCCTCGAAAACCCGAAGTCGAGGCACAGGTGCCGCTCGTAGCGCCTGAGGTGCGAGCGCCGGCGCCGCCGCTCGACTCGAAGACAGGCATGGAGAGCGCGACGCCGGCGGAAGAAAATCCCGCAGCCACGGTGGTCGATGGTTCACCCGGAATGGTGTTGGTCGATGTCATCATCATCGCCACACAGGACACCATCAGCATGAGCAAGGGCATCAACCTGCTCAATGCACTCACATTGCAACTCGGGTCGGCGACCGCGCCCGCTTACTCCTGGTCGTTCGACGACTCTGCCGTCAATCGCACGGTGATCACCAAACAAGTCACGATCCCGGCGCTGGCGTACTCGCTGAACATTGCGAACGCGGCATCGTCGACCAACGAGGTCCTCGCGCGTCCAACCTTGGCCGCGATCGAAGGACTGCCATCCGAGTTTTTCGCGGGCATCAACGTGAACGCCGGCGTGTTATCAACGACCACGCTCGGCAGCGCGTCCGTCGTACCGGTGGACAAACGCTTTGGCGTCTCTCTGGCCGTCACGCCAAATTTTATGACCGACGGAATGGTAAAGCTCAAGGTTCACGCGCAGCGCACCTTCGTCGTTCCGAATGGCGAGGGCAACGGATTCGCCTATCGGTTCGACATTTCCGAAACATCCACTGACGCCAACGTCGTGATGAAGCTGGGCGATACACTGGTGCTGAGCGGACTGACGGAAAAAGAGAACTCCAAGTCACGCGACGGCGTGCCAGGCCTGCAAGACGTGCCGCTGGCGCAATACGTTTTTTCGTCGCAGCGGAACATGGACTTCCAGCGCTCGGCTCTCATCCTGATCACACCGCGCGCGCCGATCTTCGCCGCGAAGGCTGACGCCGCAACGACTGCGGGCGAGCAAGCATTGCGCGAGCGGCTGGGCTTCACCTCGCCGATTCCCTCCAACGTCGAATCGATCGTGGGCTATCTGAGCGGTTCCGATCTCTTCCGGCAGTTCCGTCAAGGCGATGTCGCGATGGAGCGCTGGGATCGGACGGGCACCACTGCCGAGCGGCTGCGGCAGGCGCTGAGCTTTCTCTACTACTAACCAGGCGACGCGGCCGAGCGCGTACGAAGACAGCGCGTCTGTCTTCGCGAGAAGCACTGGGCGCAGATCTCAACGACGGGAAGCTGACATGAACGTACCCCATATCGCACGCTTCGCTGCATTGTTCGTGCTAGCCACATTCGGTTGGGGCGGCGCGCAAGCGCAGGATGCTCCGCCCGTTCTACCGGGTTTGAAGGAGGCGGTGGCGCACCTTCCCATTCCGGGCATGTCGGCTGCATTGCAGGATCTGCATGCGGCGCTCAAGAAGGGCCAGAACGGCGGCTACTTCGCGAAGACGACGGCAGATGTTCCGGGCGTCGGAAAAATCCCGTTGCAGCTTTACTTCTTCGGCGACGGCGCCAAGCAAGCGCTGCTCCTGGTGGTCGATCGCGACATCCAGTTGCCGCCCGTGTTCAACAATACCGGATGGAAGCGGCTGCAAGGAGCGACGCTGTCGGACCCTATCTTCTCACTTTCGACGGTCGACTACGCACTCGACATCCGCGACATGCCCGCCGATTTCAGAAAGATCGTGACTGACAGTTACTACGGTGTCACGTCGCTCAACTTCGTGAGTGGCTTTCAGGTGGCTGCGAAGATAAAGCTCGGCGGCGCGATGAAGCAGGTGATCGAGCAGACCATGAACGTCAAGGCGCAGGATTTCACGTTGCGCTCGGGCGTGGTCGTTCCCGTGCCGAGCGATGCCGCCGGTAGTGCCTCCCTGGCTGCGCAGCTCGCGGCCGACATGAAAAACGTCGAAAAGGTCGCGAAGGATTTGCCGGACTTCTTCGTTGAGCTGCAGCCGAGGCCCGGCACCGTGATACACGGACCCCTCGGCATGAAAGATCTCACGTTGACGGACGCGACGTTCTCGTTGACGTCACATACCGTGCTCGGCTTTCGCGGCAACATGGTCTTGCCCAACGGCAAGAAATTCATCACGTACTTTCAGACGCCTGTTTCCCCGGCTGGCTACGTGGACTTTGCGGATTTCCAGTTCGGCATTACGGCGCAGACCTTCACGCTGGAGGATTACGCGTGGTGGTGCGTCTCGATGGCGACGCCCAAGGCGCCAGGCGGCAATTTCATCAAGGGAATCGATAAGTACAAGGACAAGCTGATGCTGGTGATGAAGCCATTGTCCGTGTTCGAGATTCGCAATCCGAACCACATCACCGAATACCGCTTCGGCGACATCACCAAGCCCTTCCCGCACAAAAGCTTCTTCAACATGCTGGTGCTCGGTCCGTTCGCCAGCTCGACCGACTCGACCGGACAGCAGCTGAGCGGCCCCTATCTTCAGGCCATCGGCGACTTGACGGTGCTCAAGCAAAAGCTGGCCAGCGTTCGCTTTACGGCTGGGGAGACGGGCTTGCACGGCATCGTCGATTCGGGGCTGAGTCTCAACTTGGGTCCGCTCGGACGCACCGGCATCAACATGTACGCCAGCGCCGATGTTACCCAAAAGGAACAACGGATCTTCATGCAGGGCGATGCACTGGGGCGCGCGCTCAAAGTCGGCCTCGAGCCGACCAAGCTGAGCATCGACAGCCCGGCCACGTGCGCGACGCCGTTCGAGCTCAAGCAAACGATCAACCTCGACTCGCAATTGAATCTGTCGAGCCTGCTGGACAATCTTCCGGGCGTGAACGTCGATCCGGCCAAACTCCAAAACTGCATCGGCAAGGAACTGGAGGCGGCCTACAAGTGGGTGGCCAGCACTGGCAGCTCATTGGCTGGCTATACAGCGAGCGCGGCCAATGCCGAGCTCAATCGAATCGGCAAAGAGGCGGCCGCGGCCGCGAAAAAGGCCGAGGAGGAATACAATAAGGCTAAGGACGCGGCGCGCTCGGCCGCGAACGTGTCGACCAACGGCGCAATGAAGGCGTTCAACGACGCCGGTAACGGAATCAAGAAGCTATTCGGCAAGAAGAAGAAGCATAAGAAAGGTCCCGATCCGAAGTTCGCCTCGTCGGTGTTCGATTGGGATTACTACTACGACAACAATCCGGATGTCGTGAAGGCTAAAATGGATTTGGCGACGCACTGGCGCGACAGCGGATTCAACGAAGGTCGGCAGGGCAGCCCGGAGTTCAGCGCGCGCTATTACTTGAATCGCTACCCTGACGTCAAAGCAAAATGCGGCAAGGATCTGAAGTGCGCATTGGACCATTGGCTTGACGATGGCTACGACGTGGGTCGGCAAGGCAGCGCAAACTTCAGCGTGGCGGATTACTTGGGTCGCTATTCCGATTTGCAGCGGGCCTGGGGCATCGAGAACTACGAGGCTGCGATGGATCATTGGCTCAACGACGGATCCACCGAACATCGCAAAGGCGCTCCCAACTCGTCTTCACCTGGACCTGCGGCAGGACCCATTGCGGTGGGCGGTGGCGGAGGCTCACAGTGGAGCGACATCCAGGTCTGCAAGGGCGGCACGCTCACGGGATTCAAGATCGATTACGGCGACCGCATCGATGGTTTGCAATTCCAATACAACTACGCTTCATGGGCGCCCGCGCACGGTCGCGCGAGATACAAAGCTGAAATCACGCTGCCGAAGGGGGAGACGTTCACGAAGATCGAGTACACCTCCGCCAGCCGGGTCCATCAACTGATCTTCCACACGAATCGTGGCAGAAAATTCGGTCCGTATGGCAAGGGCACGATCAACGGCAGTTTCGCCGCACTGGCCGGAGACTCGATCGGATGCCTGGCAGGCCGCTCCGGCGATGAGATCGACAAGCTCGTGATCTCCTCGACGGGTCTGAGATAGAAGGGGGTGACTGACATGCAGTTGCTGCGCAACGTGTCGCAGGCCTGCCGGATGATGGACGTGTCGCGCGACATGTCCCATCCAGTGAAGAAGCGCTCCCCTATCGCGAGATGGATGACCGTCTATGGTGTTCGAAGAAAACCAGTCTGCGGCTTCGCTCTGTCGAACCCAGTGCCGATATCCAGTGCCAGAATTGGGGATTGTTGAGGTGTTACGGGGATCTCAGCTAACCACAATTCCGTAACTTACGAATTCTCCGAATCGGGGTCGAGTTTTCGAGTCCCTCCCTTTCCACCATACATTTCCCCTAGCATCCGCGAATTACGCATTCGTAGCGTGGTTCCAGTGCCGGCGATTCGCGTGATTGACCGGTACCGGTTTGTCTTTCTTCGAGTAGAGTCGCGAACATCGGTCACCGACGCGTCGGACGGGCTCAGCCAGAAGCTCTCGCGATGATTGATAGAGCGCCCAGGGACGCTGTTCCTGTCGGCCATGTCATGCTTTGTCATCCTGGGGTGTTCCAGGAAAGTCCGTCGATATGCTCAGTTCTCGCCAGCGATGCAACTCGTCCCGCCTCGTGCGATCCGCCCGCTCGATCGCTTCCACAGCATCGCTTCCCAGTGGCAGCCTGAATGGCGGCTCAGCCATCGCAGCGATCGCGAGTATCGCCTGCGCGGCGCGCCCTGGATCGCCCGGCTGATGGCCATCGTACTCGCGCTGGGCCCTCGCGGTTGCGCCCACAACGGCGTCGTATTCGATGCGCCCTTCTCGAAGCACGGTCGATGATCCGGCGAAGTCGGTGCGAAAACCGCCCGGCTCGATGATCGTGACTTTTACGCCGACCAGCGACATTTCTTTCGCGAGCACTTCCGAGAATCCTTCCACTCCCCACTTGGCCGCGGAATAGGCGGCACGGCCCGGCGCCCCGATGCGGCCGCCCACCGATGAAAACTGGATGATGTGGCCGGCGCGCTGTTGGCGCATCACCGGAATCGCCGCCTTCGTGACGATGATCGTGCCGAACAAGTTCGTTTCGATCTGCCGGCGAAAGTCTGCGAGATCCGTGTCTTCGATCGAGCTCACGTTGCCGTAGCCCGCATTGTTCACGACCACGTCGAGCCTGCCGAAGCTGTCGACTGCGAGTTGAACTGCAGCTTGCGCAGCGACGGGGTCAGAGACGGTTCATGACTACTGCTTTCATCTCACGTTCCGCAGCGCGAGTGCGATTGCGGCGTTCTTCATACGGTGACTTCTGTGTGTTGATATGAGCCTTGAATGGGGGAACTGGAGCAACTCATCCGAACGTGAAGGAGTAGGCCTCGACGTCGGGGTCCAGAAACTCAATTTCGAGCAGCCGATCATCGATACGGCCGGTTTGACGAATGAGCTGATAGAGGCGCGGTTCGTTGACGGCGCCAGCGCCGTTTGCATCGATATCCGCGCCATGCGCGTCGCCGGGCGGTTTGCCGTCGATGCGTACGCGAAAACGAACCGACCGGTCCGACGCCACGAGGCGCATGACGAGGTTGGCGTCGCGTGCATGAAATCGATACGCGATGCGCCCGAGCGGTCGAGCAAGTCGGATCGAATCGCCCATCACCATCCAATCGCCCGATATCGCCCAGCCATTCAGCGGGAGCGTCGGGGGCACGGTGTAGGTACGCGACGTGGCCGTCGCCAGCGGCTCAGGAGAACGGAAGCCCGAGGTGCGCGAGTAGCCAAGATAGTTTTCCGGCGATCGCAAGTTACCCCAGTCGGCGGCGACTTCTGCCCCCTGCGGCTCGATCGAGACCACATCCGACGCAGCTCATCGCGAGCATCGGCCGCAAGCAGCTTCTGAATCTCGCGCTCGATGCCTGCGTAGTTGCCTTCGCCAAAATGGTGAAATCTCACGCGTCCCTTGCGATCGATGAGATACACCGCGGGCCAATACTCATTTTCGTACGCACGCCAGATCGCATGACGGCTGTCCACCGCAATCGGATAGTTGACCCGCAGGCGCTGTGCAGCCTGGCGGATATTGTCGACGTTCTTCTCGAATTCGAACTCCGGCGAGTGCACGCCGACGATCACGAAGCCCCGAGCGCGATACTTGTCTTGCCACGCACGCAGATAGGGAAGCGTGCGCAGCCAGTTCACGCAGGTATAGGTCCAGAAATCGACGAGCACGACCTGGCCCTTGAGCCGCTCGACCGCTTGGCCGTCCGAGTTCAACCATTCTTCGGCTTTGCCGAGCGGTTGCAGCCCGCCGGCGCCGGCCCGCGAGCCGAGCGCGAGGAACAGTAGCGATACGAGTACGAGGGCTGGTCGCTTCATACAAAACTATCGTTTGGCGAACTCAGTGAAGACGTAGTCTCGATTCTTCACGACCGTGTGACAGGCGAAGCCGCACTTGGCATCGTTTGCCTGCGGCGGGCGGTCGGATGTGTTGCTGGGGCGGAACGTGTCGGTCGCTTCCTCGAACTGGAACGCGGCATAGCCCCAGCCGCCGGAATCGGCGAAGCGCTGCATGTCCTTCACCATGAAATCGACATCGTGAAGCGCGCCGGCCACCAGCGGCGTACCGGGATAGGACGTCTTCGCCGAGGCGATCCAATGAATCTTGGCCATCTTCGCGCCGTCGGGGAACGGCTTGCCATTGGCGGGAATGCCGGCCTCGTAGGCCTGGATCATCGCGGGATTGCCGAGAATCACGGCGAGCTTGTCGCCATTGTGACTCAGCGAAATCACCTGCCAGTTCAGGTACCCCTTGAACTCGGAGAACGACAATCCTCCGGGCACCTTCACGCTGTAGCGATCCTCGGCGGCGATCGCCGCCGTCAGCACCGCCAAACCTATCGCCACGCCGGCACTCATCAACAGGTTCTTGCGCTTCATCGTCACTCCTTCTTCGTGTGTATCGATTGGATCAGGTCAGCTGAATTTCCACGGGCAAGTTGCCTCGCGTGGCACGCGAATACGGGCAGGTCTCATGGGCGGCCGAAACCAGTTGCTCGGCCACGCTGCGGTCGACGCCAGGCAGCGACACCTTCAATCGTGCTGCCAATCCATACGTGCCGTCGGTGGTGCCCAGATCGACTTCGGCATCGATCGCAAGCGAGGGTGGCAGCTGCACTTTCATTCGGGCGGCAGCGATTCGGATCGCGCCGATGAAACAAGCGGACCAGCCGGCGGCGAAAAGTTGCTCCGGATTGGTGCCGCTGCCCGGCGCCCCAGGTGTGGACAGCTGAATATCCAGGCGCCCGTCGGAGCTGCGCGAAGCGCCCTCCCGGCCGCCGCTCGTGTGCGTGCGGGCGGTATAGAGCACCTTTTCGAGTTGCGGCATGAAATCCACCTTGTTTGCGAAACCACGCGGCAATGCTGCGGCGGCCGCTCGTGGAAAGCACGTTATTGCTCGTTAGGAGCTGTTAGTTCTTGTACAAAGCGCTACGATCCCTGGGTCCGATCACTGGCGCATCGATGACAGCACCGACATACATGCGCGAAACGATCACCTTCGGCCCTTTCGCTCTTGTTCCGAACGAGAGAGTGCTGACACGCGATGGCGTAACCGTGCCATTGGGTGATCGAAGCCTCGACCTCCTCATCGCGCTGCTGTCGCGCGCGAATGAGGTCGTCGGCAAGCGCGAGCTGCTCGCGCAGGTCTGGGCGGATGCGGTGGTGGAAGAAGGCAGCCTGCGATTTCACATCGCCGGCCTGCGCAAGGCGCTCGGTGATGGCGTCGCCGGCGCTCGATACATCCGCACGATCGCCGGTCGAGGCTACTGCTTCGTCGGCCCTGTCTCGCGATCCACCCGCCAGGACATCGCGCCGTCCACGCCGGTGATCGTCCCCCACATCGGCCTGCCAGGACGGCTGCAGCGAATGGTCGGACGGGAGCAGGAGATCCGGCAAATCTCACAGCAGATCGTCGCCGGCCGCTTCGTCACGATCGTGGGCCCGGGCGGAATCGGCAAGACCACCGTCGCAGTCGCGGCCGCTCATGCACTCATCGAGGAGTATCAGGGCGCCGTTGTCTTCGTCGATCTTGGCAGCATCCCCGATGCCGCCCTCGTAGCAACGACGATGGCCACGACGCTCGGCCTGGTGGTCCCGGGGCAGGATGCAGAACAGAGCCTGATTGCGCACCTGCGCGACCGCCGAATGTTCCTGATCCTCGACACGTGCGAGCACCTCGTGGACGCGGTGGCGATATTGACCTCGCGCATCTTCCTCGATTGCCCCGAGGTGATGATTCTCGCGACCAGTCGGGAAGCGCTGCGTGCAGACGGTGAGCACGTCTTCATACTGGCGACCTTGCCCTGCCCTCCCGACGACCCGGAACTCACAGCCGATGTCGCGATGACTTTTCCGGCCGCGCAGCTGTTTCTCGAGCGTGCACGGGCCGCGGGCGCCCACGTCGAGCTCGACGATGCCGATGCAAGCGTCATCGCCGCCATCTGCCGCAAGCTCGACGGCCTGGCACTCGCGATCGAGTTGGCTGCCGGACGGGTACAAACGTACGGCGTGCGGAAGACCGCCGAGTTGCTGGAAGAACATCTGACGCTGCGCTGGCCCGGCCGGCGCACGGCGCCGCCGCGCCAGCGAACGTTGCAGGCGACGCTCGACTGGAGCTATGAGCTGCTCAACGAGACGGATCGCATCGTGCTGCGACGACTCGCGACCTTCATCGGTTCCTTCACCTTCGACGCCGCGCTTCAGGTCGCCACGAGCGCAGACGTCGACGAACAGCGAGTGTTCCAGGCATTGGAGAGCCTCATCGAAAAGTCGCTGGTGTCCGTCAATCCATTCGGCGCCATGATGCGCTATCGACTCCTCGACACGACTCGCTCGTATGCATTGCAGATCGACGTGCCCGAGACTGAGCGAAGCGGACCTGCCGCGAGGCACGCGGCCTACTTTCGGCTCTGGCTCGAACAGATCGCCAAGGAATTGCCGAAGCTCTCCACGGCGGCGGAGCGGCCCCCCTATGTCGGCACGCTTGGAAACGTACGCGCCGCTCTTGTTTGGTGTTTCGGACCGAACGGTGACCCGCGAATCGGTGTGAGCCTCGCTGCCGCTGCAGCGCCGCTGTTCCTGGCAATGTCCCTGCTCACCGAGTGCCATCGCTGGGCCGATCGGGCGCTGCGCGCACTCGACGACACGACACGCGGGGGGCTCGATGAGATGCGCCTTCAGGCGGCACTGGGCATGTCACTCATGTTCACGCGCGATAATGGCGATGCCGCGCGCGACGCCCTCAATAGAAGCCTCCACATTGCCCAGGCGTGCGACGCCAACGCGAACCAGATGTTGTTGCTCGGGCCCCTGCACATGCTTCATTTTCGCCGAGGCGAATACCGGAGCGCCCTGCAGTTCGCGAAATGCGGGACCACGGCCGCCGCCAGGTTGGCAGATCCGGCCGCGACGGCGCTTGCTCACTGCATTACAGGCATTTCGCTCCACTCGATGGGCGAGCTTGCCAGCGCTCGTGCTGAGCTCGAAGCCACGCTTCGCGACGAGCCGACCTCGGAACGCAGCCGCACCTTGCACCTC
>Ga0182742_1002427_pt1 | contig 20621 bp, 17 predicted proteins | sample eDN5th37CBELigMG_FD_128880 | JGI IMG/M metagenome (GOLD analysis project Ga0182742, IMG submission 128880) | Enriched Miracle-Growth compost microbial communities from Emeryville, California, USA - eDNA 5th pass 37_C BE-Lig MG (version 2)... ... | reverse complement strand
TTTTTTAAGATCCCTCCTTGTGCTTATGCGTTTTATGCATTCTATTTTTAATCATATATGAATTATTTTCCATAATGGTACATTTTTCCTCCTATAATGGTCATGATTTCATTCTTCTTTTTACGACAAAAGACCTATATGTTTGTCGAATCTTGCAATTTTAAGGAGTCTTTCCTCCTTATGTCATTTAATAAAAGGGCTAAGTTGGGGTAGGAATGGATAGAGTTGGAATGAGGGCTACAAAAAAATAAAGATAAATAGCTCAGGTTATAATATAATAAAGAACTTAGGACATTCGTCCTTTGAATCTATTCGAACGGAAGCAAAGAAAAGCCTCCGTCATGCAATAAATTATGGAGGTGTAAGAGTATGAATAAACGATGGACAATCGCGAAAATTAAAGAGTTTGTTGAAAACAATTCGGAGAGTAAATTACTGACGACCGAGTATCACGGTTTTTCGCAAAAGTTACTATTTCAATGTGCTTGTGGAAACAAGTTTGAAAAAACATTTACCAAGTTTAAAAATAATCACCAGCGTAAATGCGAAATATGCGAACCACCAAAAACGTCACGCTAACCTCATATCATATAAACGAAGTGCCAATTTCTTTTAATAAGAAGTTGGCACTATTTTTTTTCTTAAAGCTTGAAGAAGAGGTGGAAAAGAAATCATCTGCTTTTACAGGGTCATTTAGCATCTTGAAAATTCATGAGATTTCCTGTGAATATTAAGGGTTTTATTTAAAAAAGGTTTAAATAGTATGTTATAAAATATGACAAAGAAGTATACATAAGTAAATTATTATACTAAACTTCTAATATCCCAAAATACGATATAAATATTCCGAATTTTGGTACAGGGTGACGAAAATAGAAAAATGAAAGAAGGCCTATTACATGTTCAATCAATTGGACAAGATATTAGTAAGAATATTACCGATCATAACACCTATAAGTTTGGTCTTCGGCATCTTTGTGGGAGAAAGATTGGAGCACTTCACTTTTTTGATTGCGTGGGTCTTTGCATTTATGACATTTTCAGGGAGTTTGGGATTAAATTTCAAACAATTTAATCATGTTATTTACCATCCGTTTCCGATTATCATTGCTCTGGTTATATTACATATTTTGGTACCTCTTTGGAATTGGGGGTTGAGCCATCTATTTTTTCATGGTGATGAATGGACCATAACAGGATTTACCTTATTGGCTGTCATTCCTACTGCTGTGACAAGTTTTTTGTGGACTTCTATTTATAGAGGGAATATTCCATTAGTCCTTTCTATTATTCTTATTGATACATTTCTTTCTCCGATTCTTGTCCCATTTACTTTGAAATTGTTGGTAGGACAAAGTCTCGCGATTCCATTAGGAGAATTAATTCAGGATTTAATTTTTATGATTGTTTTGCCATCTGTTTTAGCTATGGTTTTGAATGCTGTCACGTCAGGGAAAATCAAAGAAGTATGGGGTCCTAAGTTGTCTCCTTTTTCTAAAATAGGCGTTTTTATCATTGTATTTCTAAATGGAGGTGTCATATCTGCTTATCTCGCAAATTTCAGCTGGAAACTTATGTTGACGGTTGTTGTTGGATTTATCATTGTATCTTCAGGGTATGTGTTTAGCTGGTTGATAAGCAAAGGATTAAAAATGGATCATGATGCGAATGTGGCCATTACATTCACTTCGGGAATGAGAAATAATGCTTTAGGTTCTGTTCTAGCAGTCAGTTATTTTCCATCTGCAGTGGTTCTTCCGGTTGTACTTGGTATGCTCTTCCAGCAGGTAATGGCTTCCATTATTGGAGGAATCCTTTATGGTAGAAATAAAAAAGGAGATCAGAAAGATAAATCTATGGAAATGGTAAAAAATAAGAATTTAGCCTAATTAATTTAGGTAGGGGGAGATTGATATGTTAGCGAATCGATTAGAAAATCTTGGATTTAGTGAGATCAGAAAAGTGTATGAGGAAGTAAACAAGAGACAAGAATTGGGACTAGAAACATATAATCTTCTTCTGGGAGAGCCAGATTTTGATACTCCCAAAAGAATTGTAGAGTCGGCTATTCAATCTTTAAGCGATGGGGATACTCATTATACATCAAACTTCGGTTTGGCATCGTTACGCCATTTGCTTGCGGAAAAACTAGTGAAAGAAAATAATATCGATGCCACTTCAAATGAAATTCTAGTGACAGCCGGTGCAAGTGAGGCTATTTTTCTTACTATGATGGCTATCATCAATGAAGGCGATGAAGTATTAATCCCATGTCCAACTTGGCTGAACTATGCTTCTTCCTGCCGTATTGCAGGAGGGACCCCCGTTTTCGTTCCCCTTGATGGGGAGAAGAGTGAGTTTAGCTTACATGTAGAAACTCTTGAACTATATGTTACACCACGTACGAAATTACTCGTCATTGTTAACCCTAGTAACCCAACGGGGATGATCATAAATAAAGAAGAGTTAGAGGCTATTTCAAAATTTGCGATTAAGAATGATTTGATTGTCTTAGCCGATGAAATCTATGAAAATATCATTTTTGATGACTTAAAGCATGTTTCCATCGCCTCTTTCCCTGGGATGAAAGAAAGGACCATTACTATAAATGGTTTTTCAAAGGCGTATGCAATGACAGGATGGAGACTAGGATACGTTCATGCTGCAGAAACAATCATGAATGGGCTAGTGCGGATTCATCAAAATAATGTCTCGAGCTTGCCGTGTTTTTCTCAAAAAGGAGCGATTACGGCCTTAATGGAAGCCGAGAAAGATGTAAACGAGATGAGAACACAGTTTAATCGTAGGAGAGACATCGTCATTAATATCTTGAATCAATCGCCATGCTTTGATGTCCGTCCTCCAAGAGGGGCTATCTATTTATTATTAGATATTAAAAACACAGGTAAAACTTCTAGCGAGTTCGCCTCGCGATTACTGGAGGAAGCGGGAGTGGCGGTTGTACCGGGGACTGCTTTTGGCATATTTGGTGAAGGTTATGTCCGCCTTTCCTTTGCTGCAAGTGAAGAGGTTTTACAAGAGGCATGTCATCGAATCGTCGCCTTTACGGAACAAATCATGAAACAAGAGAAGAGCTTATTATGATGAGCAAAACTTCAAAACCAACAATACTACAAGTTTTGCCTATGTATCACCATGACGGAGAACAGTATTTACAAAAATATGCAAATGTAATCAAAACCGATAATTATAGCGTCGATCATCTTTGCCAACTAGCAAAGAAGGTCGACGGTATTGTTTTACGAGCACCTGCTAGAATTACAAAAGAAGTGATTGATGCCAATCCTAATTTAAAAGTGATTTCAGGTGCTGGTGTTGGTTTAGATAATATCGATGTATATTATGCCACCTTAAAAGGGATTCCTGTTGTACATGCACCGAGTGTGAACAAAGTTTCTACAGCTGAGCATGCCGTGATGTTTATTCTATCATTAAGTAAATCCGTTATTTCTTTCAATCAGGAAATGAAAAATGGAAACTATGATTCACGGAACTCGTTCACTTCGTTCGAATTAAGAGGGAAATCAGTAGGTTTAGTTGGATTTGGGGGGATTTCACAGGAAGTAGCCAAACGTTTAGTCCCCTTTGGTATAAACGTAAAAGCATGGGTACGTAAATATAATGAGGAGAAACACAGAATAGCGAAAAACTTGAATGTAGAACTAACCACAAATATAGAAGAGGTTTTTTCGCAATCAGATTTTGTATCATTACATATCCCATTAAACGATGAAACAAAAGAATTAGTGAATAAATCTTTACTTTCACTAATGAAACCTTCCGCGTATTTAATTAATACAGCACGCGGAGCAGTCGTTAATCAAGAGCATCTACATGAATTATTAAAAGAAGGAGAAATCGCTGGTGCTGCCTTGGATGTTTTTGACCCAGAACCACCACCGAAAGACTTATCTCTATTGCAATTGTCTAACATTATTGTGACACCACATGTTGGAGGGACAACGATAGAATGTAATCAAATTTCTGCTACAGCGATTGCAAAAAATGTTATTAATATTCTTAATGGGAAAGAGCCAATTTATTTGGCGAATCCGGAATACAAAGGGTGATTGATTTAAAAGGCGATGGGTTCTTACAAGGATCAATGTCTTTTTTATTTTACACTTGTAAAAGGATGTAAGAATCCTTTACACAATCGTTTACATTCTGTTTTTATGAACCTACAATAATATTAATTCCACTTTTAAGAATTTAAATACCGAATTTCGGAATAAAAAGATTTGATGGTTTTAGGAAAAAGGAGGAAATTGATATTGAGTAAAATTAAGGTTGGGATCGACATTGGAGGAACATTCACCGATTTTGTGTTATTAGATGAAGAAGGAAACCGAAATTATGGCAAAACATTAACGACTTATCCTGACCCATCGAATGGATTTTTAAATGGGTTAGAACAATGTATCGAAAAGTATGGGTTCTCTTACAAAGATATTGCTTCGATTGTTCACGGAACAACATTAGTCGTAAATGCCCTTATTGAGCGTAAAGGAGTGAAAACAGCGTTAATTACAACAAAAGGGTTTAGAGATCAATTGGAAATCGGAAATGAAGGTCGTTTTGACCTTTATGATTTGTTTTTAGATAAACCGGACCCGTTAGTTCCTCGATTTTTACGCTATACAGTCAAGGAAAGAATTCTTGCTGATGGGGAGGTTTTAACAGAATTAGACGAGCAGGAAGTAATAGCTGTTTTTGAAGAATTTAAAAAACAACAGGTAGAAGCTGTTGCCGTTTGTCTGCTACACAGTTACAAAAATCCGGTTCATGAGAAAAAAATTCGAGAAATTTCAAGTGTTGTGGCTCCAGAAATCATCGTTTCGATTTCCTCTGAAGTATCGCCGGAAATTCGGGAGTATCAACGCACTTCAACTACTGTTGCCAATGTTTATGTGAAGCCACTTGTTGAAAAATATTTAAAAAGACTTGAAAAGGAATTACAAAGGAAAGGATTTGAAGGGCAGTTCCATATGATGCTCTCTGGAGGTGGCACATGTACGCTTGAAACAGCCTGTCAGTATCCAATCCGGATTTTGGAATCAGGTCCTGTAGGCGGGGCCATGAATGCTGTTTTTTATAGTAAACTTTCTGATATTTCTAATCTTTTAGTTTTTGATATGGGCGGTACAACGGCTAAAGCAAGTATGGTTGATCATGGAAAAGCACTTGTTACAAATGAATTCGAAGTTGCACGCTCCCATCGCTTTGCAAAAGGAAGCGGAATTCCTGTTAAAGTCCCTGTAATCGAAATGATTGAAATTGGTGCTGGCGGCGGAAGTATTGCCTATGTGGACGAACTTGGGCTTTTAAAGGTAGGGCCTGAAAGTGCTAGTTCCCAGCCAGGTCCCGCTTGTTATGGACAAGGTGGTAGCAACCCAACGGTAACGGACGCTGACCTTGCATTAGGATATTTAAATCCGGACTACTTCTTGGGAGGAGAAATGAAGTTGGATAAAGAGGCAGCGATGAAGGCGATTGAAGAAAAAGTGGCTAAGCCTCTCGGCATTTCTGTTGTAGAAGCAGCTTGGGGAATCCACCGAATGGTGAATGAAAATATGGCGAGTGCAGCTAGGATTCATACTGTAGAAAAGGGGAAGGAAATCGGGAATTATTCCATGTTCGCTACAGGTGGAGCCGGTCCGGTACATGCTAGTAATGTTGCCTTTATTTTAGACTTGGACATGGTTATTTTTCCAGCTGGCGCAGGTGTAGCATCGGCATTTGGTTTCTTATCATCACCGATTGCATTTGATTTTGTCAGAAGCTATCATGCGGAGTTAACGAGTATTGACTGGAATCATGTCATGAAATTATTAACCGAAATGGAAGCGGAAGGAGAAAAATTGCTTCTAGAATCTGGAATTAAGAAAGAAGCAATCGAAATTGTCCGTACCTGTGAAATGAGGTATGTAGGGCAAAGTCATGAAATTACTGTACCGATTCCAAATGGAGAACTGAATGAAAATTCGTTAGAGCTCATTCAGAAGAATTTTGAAGAAAGGTATGAGGATTTATATTCAGAGTCTAATCAAAGTTTTGCGATTGACACCTTGAACTGGAGAGTAGTAGTAAAGGGGCCTGAACCAAAAATTTCTTTACATTATACTTTTGAAACGACTATAGATGAGCTTAATCCTAAGGGAGAGCGTGAGGTTTATTTTAGCGAATATAAGGATTACCACTTAACACCTGTATACAGACTTTCTGATTTTCATAATGGGCATAAAATTGAGGGTCCAGCCATTATTGAAGATGTTGAATCAACATTAGTGGTTATTCCTGGGTTCGAAGTTACAGCAGATGCATATGGAAATTTAATTTTGAAGAAGAAAAATGGACTAAAAGGAGGCAGGACGAATGACGAAAGGTTACAAAAAGACTATGTTTGATTCCGTTCAAATAAAAATTATGTGGAATCGATTGATTACAATTTTAGAAGAACAGGCAAAAACGTTAATTCGCACCTCCTTTACGAGTATTTTAGCAGATTCAGAGGATTTATCAGCAGGATTATTTGATACAAAAGGAAATATGATTGCGCAAGCAAATACGGGAACACCAGGGCATATAAATACGATGGCGATAGGTGTTAAACACTTCCTCGAAAAATTCCCACCTCATTCTCTAAAACCAGGGGATGTGCTAATTGGAAATAATGCATATGAAATTTCAGGGCATTTGTTGGATTTAACCATTGTTACACCTGTGTTTTATCATGATGATTTGGTAGGATTTTTTGCCTCTACTTGTCATACAGCCGATATTGGAGGAAGGGGATATAACCCCGAAGCAGATAGCATTTTTGAAGAAGGATTGCAAATCCCTTATATGAAGTATTATGAACAAGGAAAACTAAATGAAACGCTACAATCTATTATTGCCATGAATGTTCGTGCTCCATATGAAGTATTAGGGGATTTAAAAGCACAGGTACTCGCAAATGAAGTCGCAAGAAATAGACTAGTTGAAATGATGGAAGAGTTTGAAATCGGGGAAATCGACACTCTAGGCGAAGAAATTATGGATAGATCTGAGAAAGGGATGCGTCAAGCCATTTCAATGGTGCCTGATGGTGTATATGAAAATGAAATTTTTACGGACGGATTTGACGAATGGATTAAATTAAAATGTACCGTTACCGTTGCTGGTGATGAAATCACAGTCGATTATAAGGGATCTTCTCCTGCAAGTTCAAAGGGCATCAACGTTTCCTTATATTATGTAACCGCCTATACCACATACGTATTAAAGGCTGCAATTGCTTCAAATATTCCTAATAATGAAGGAAGTTTCCGCCCTGTTCAAGTAACTGCACCAAAAGGAAGTATTGTAAATGCCAAACCGCCTGTCCCAACGGCAGCAAGACACGTCATCGGACATTTTGCTCCTGAATGTGTACTGGGTGCTTTATCTCAAGCTATTCCAGACCGAACGATTGCAGAAGGAGCTTCTTCAGTTTGGAGCTTGCCGATTAGTGGCGAAGGATTTACGACCACTCCATTTACAGCAGGTGGAATGGGGGCGAGACCGAATAAAGATGGTTTGTCAGCAACTGCCTTTCCATCTGGAATTAGAGGGGTCCCGATTGAAATCATTGAAACAACCTCTCCGGTTGTTTTCCACCAGAAAGAGCTTCGAGAAGATTCTGGTGGTGCCGGGAAGTTTCGAGGTGGCTTAGGCCAAACGATTGAATTTAGTGTCCGCACAAATAAACCTTGGACTTTTGCTAGTATGATTGACAGACTGAATAATGGGGCAAAAGGCTTGCAAGGTGGAATGTGTGGAGCAAAGGCAGAAGCTTATATTAATGGAAAGAAAGCAACACATTCAAAGGCCATGTATAAATTAAATCCAGATGCGGTCATCAAATTGCAACTGCCTGGTGGTGGCGGATATGGAAATGCAGCAGAGCGAGATCATAGCTTAATAGATAATGATGTGAAAAATGGATATATAACTCCTGAAGCAGCATTAAAGGATTATGGAGTGAAAATCGATCCTGATTCATTGATGTAAAAATAGATTAACAGTACTGAAACAATTGTCCCTTTTTCAGTTTGTTCTCTTTTGGGAGGAATTAATGAAAGTGCCTTCCTGATATACAGAAACTTTGAGAGGTGAAATCAGTTGATAGATGTGCAGGAGATTAGTAAAGCACGGAAAAGAATTCAGAGTATTATTAGAAAGACACCAATATTTACTTCAAGTGAGTTATCGAATATATGTGGAAATGAGATTTTCATCAAGGGTGAGCACTTACAAAAAACGGGATCCTTTAAAATTCGTGGAGCGAGCAACAAGGTTTTAGCGCTAACCGAAGGGGGAGGATTGGATTTTGTAGCAACAGCTTCTTCTGGGAATCACGGCCAAGCGGTTGCGTATATTACGAATCTTTTAGACATCCCTTCCACAATTGTTGTTCCAACTGATGTTAAGCAATGTAAACTAAACGCGATTCAGACATATAACGGGACGATAGAAAAATGTGGTGTTACATCGGGTGAACGAATTAAAAGAGCGATGGAACTAGCTGAAGAGAAGAAAGGAGAATATATCCCACCTTATGATGATGATCACATTATTGCAGGTCAAGGTACGATTGGATTAGAGTTATTAGAGCAAATACAAGAAATTGATGTCGTTGTTATTCCTATTGGTGGGGGTGGCTTGGTTTCTGGTAATTTGATTGCATTGAAATCGTTAAATCCCAAAATAAAAGTAATTGGTGTCGAGCCTGCCATTGCGAACGATACCTATTTATCTTTTAGAAATAAACAAATAACAGCTATTTCAAGTACAAATACGATTGCTGATGGTTTACGAACACAGAAGCCAGGGACTTTAACCTTTGAAATTATCAATAAATATATAGATGATATCGTTCTTGTTTCAGAAGCGGAAATCAAACATGCTTTACAATATGTGTATCAGCGAACAAAACAAATGATCGAACCTTCTTCAGCAACAACGATTGCTGCAGTCATGTTTGATAAAATTCCAAAGAAACAGTTAAACGTTGTCTGTGTTGCTTCTGGTGGAAATGTTGAACTTGAAGAACTATTTCAGATGTTATATCAACCAGAGGATATTTTATTTTAAAATTATTAAATCCTTGGAGGGAGCAGAAATGTCTTTTGTTGAGAATCGATTAAAAGAGTTGGGCTACGTTCTTCCTGAAGCGAAAGCCCCTCTTTATTCTTATGTACCCATAACGCAATATGAAAATCTATTATTTATCAGCGGTCAATTGCCGAGGGTTAATGGTAAGTTAAAATGGGAGGGGAAAGTTGGGGAAAGCGTAACGGTTGAAGAAGCACAGGAAGCAAGTGTTTTGTGCATAATAAATGCCCTAGCACAAATCAAGAATTATGCGGGTTCACTTGATTGTATTGAAAAGATCATTCAGTTGCGAGGATTTGTTAATTCGGCAAGTGGTTTTAATAAACAGCCGAGTGTTATAGATGGTGCTTCAAACTTTTTATTAGCTTTATTAGATGAAAAAGGAAAGCATGCACGAACCGCTATTGGTGTTAGCGAACTTCCTAAGGATTCTTCTGTAGAAATTGATATGATTGTCCAAATTAAAAAGTAAGCAAGAACGAAATGCCTTTCGTGAAAGTGGGTTTTTTATCACTTCATAAAAGGTGTTTTTTGTTGGGGACCTTTCTACTCGAAAATCTATTTGATGGGGCTAATTCATATAAAAATAGCAGAAATCTTAATCTCTAGAAATTGTGTAAAGAAACCTTACACGAAATAATGTTTATTCGGAATTTTAAAGTATAATAAACCTATCTTAAATTCGGAATAACAATTCCGAATTATAGGATGAATGGAGACGGGCATGGAATCAAAACAATAAAATAAGGACCATTTCTTTATTTTTTCTATCATAAAATGGAGGTGGTGTGGATGGAATTATTGGAAAAAATGGTTACATATAAAGTGACTAGAATGGGCGAAAGGATTATTATTCTTACCTTTCCTCAAGAAATCTCAAATGAGATTCGTTTTCAGATTAAATTTTATCATGATCTTTTTCATACCAATCCATTAGAGGGAGTACTTCAAGTCATTCCCGCCATGAACACATTCTCAATCCGATATAATCCGCTAAAAATTACGGAAGCAAAGATCCTAGATTTTATCGAAAAGCATCCACCTTATAAAGGGAAAAAACCTGTGATGACATCTAAAAGAGTGTATGTTCCGATCGCTTTTGGTGAGGATTACTCTTTAGATTTGAATGAAATTTCAAAAAAAACGGGGTTACCTAAGGATAAAGTTATGGAAAAAATGATTAAACGAGATTTTTATGTCTATCTTACAGGATTTATAGCGGGTACTCCTTATTTGGGAGAAATTGATCCTGATATAGGGTTGCCCAGAAGGAATATGCCACGATTGAAGGTTCCTGAAGGCAGTATAGCGATTGCCAATAATATGTGTACGATCTACACGATCGAAAGTCCTGGGGGATGGAATATCATTGGGTGGACACCCATGAAGCTGTTCAATCCTTTAAATAGGATTCCAAATAAGGCGAATATGGGAGATTCTATTCACTTTAAACCTATAACGGTAGAAGAAGCGGAAAATTGGGATGAAAATATGCAAGAAAAGTGGGATCACCAATGGAATCGATAACAATCGAAAAAAGTGGGATGCTGGCAACCATTCAAGATTTGGGACGAGAAGCCTACCTGTCATATGGAGTTTCAATCGGTGGTGCTATGGATAAATGGGCTTTTAGAATTGGGAATATTCTCGTTGGAAATGATGAAAACACAGCTGCAATTGAATTTGCCTTAATGGGACCCAAATTGAGATTTCATGGAGACGGATATATCACTATTACTGGAGCAGACTGCTCCCCAAAATTGAATGGTGAGCCAATATCATTGTGGCAAGTGCTTAAAGTTGAAGATGGGGATGTTTTGTCCTTTGAACAAAACAAAGATGGTTGCTATACGTATGTGGCCATAGCCGGGGGTATTGCAGTTAGTGAAGTTTTAGGAAGTAAATCGACATCTTTACGGGCAGGATATGGGGGGCATGAAGGAAGAGTATTGAAAAAAGGAGATCGTATCGCGGTAGGAAATGATGCCCATTGCAAATATTTAAGATTAAAAGGAAGAAAACTGCAAAATGATAGGATTCCAACATACAAGAATAAGGATGTAATTCGGTTTATTTGGGGACCGCATGAAGATTTCTTCGGTGATAAGTCGAAAGAAGTATTTGTTTCAAATCCATATAAAGTATCAAAGGATTCGGATCAAATGGGATATCGCTTAGAAGGGGAGAAACTAAATCGCATTAATACTTCAGACATTTTAAGCTATTATATTTCTCCTGGTGCCATCCAGATTCCTCGAGATGGATCTCCTATTTTATTAATGCCACATTGTGGCATGTCAGGAGGGTACACAGTAATTGGCACAGTTATTGAAGTAGATATGCCATTTGCTGCTCAAAAGAAACCAAGTGAGACCATTTTTTTTGAGCCGATTACTGTAGAGGAAGCTACATTAGAATTCAAGAAGCAAGAAAAGTGGATCAATGTATTAAAGATTAATAACTATTAATCTAGAAATAGAATTTCAAAAAGGAAAGGGAGTTTCAAACATGACAATTAAAATAGATATTTGTTCAGACTTAGGAGAAGGTTACGGACGGTACGAATTGGTAAATGATGCATCCTTAATGGAAATTATTTCTTCTGCTAATATTGCTTGTGGGTTTCACGCAGGAGATCCTCGAACCATTCAAAAATCGGTACAATCCGCTATTAAGACTGGAACGGGAATTGGTGCACATCCAGGATTTCCAGATCGAGTGGGATTTGGTAGAAGAGATATGAAATTAAGCTATGATGAAGTTTATACCGATGTACTATACCAAATAGGTGCTGTCTATGCGTTTGCGAAGGCAAATGGAGCCACCCTTCAACATGTAATGGCACATGGCATGTTACATAATATGGCGCAATTTAATGAAGTGTACGCGGAAGCCATGACAGATGCGGTATATGATTTTGATCCAAACATCATATTAGTTGGTCTACCTGGACAAATTTTAGAAATAGCACAGAAAAAAGGATTAAAAGCTGCTACGGTTATTTTTGCTGATCGTCGTTATAATGACGATAAATCATTAGTTTCTAGAAGAGAAAAACATGCTGTCATTACGGATGAAAACGAAGTGGTAGAAAAGGTGCTGGACTTAGTAATCCGCAAGAAAGCGACTTCGATAAATGGAAAAGAACTTGAAATTATGGGGGATACTCTATTACTCCATGGAGATACTCATGCTTCTCTTTCACTTGGCAAAAAAATTAAAGAAGCATTGTTAGAATCAGCTGTTGAAATTAGCCCACTCGGAAAATGGTTATAAAACCTGAAATTTGGATCATTATTAGAAGTTTAATATCTCTATTTTTATAGGAACAAAAAAACAGCCGAATTTTTGCTAGTAGATGCAAGCAAAGTTTAGCTGTTTTTAGTCCTTAATTTAAAACGGTTTATTATATCCGAGTTTAGCAGAAAGTTCCTCTGCCGTTTCTTTAACTTTTTCTATTACCATTGTCGTATTTTCGTCTGTGAAGTGAGTATGAATCCCGGCAACTGATAACCCTGCAATAATTTTTCCTTTATGATTAAAAATTGGAGCAGCGATCCCAACCCCTAGATTTTGAATCTCTGATAAGGAGTAGCAATAGCCCTTTTCCCTTGCTTCCTCCAAAGAGTGGAGAAGTTCATCCTGATCTGTAATGGTATCATCAGCCAGTTTCTGCAGGGGAGTTCTTGCTAAATATTCTTTTATTTCATCCTTGTCTAGGAATGCCAGTATGATTCTAGACGGTGCTCCCGCGTATAAGGGGGTTCGTTCTCCGATTTTAGATCGTATTTTTACCGGCTGATCAGATTCAATCGAAGCAATATTGATCGTTTCATCGCCTTCACGGACTGTTAAGATAATGTTTTCACCAATTTGTTCATAAAGCGATTTCATAAATGGCAAGGCTATTTGGTGAATATCTATTCTTTCTAGCACTAGCTGTCCATATTTCAAAAATAACAGTCCCAATTGATATTGGCCATGTTCATCTTGCTCAAAAAATCCAATTTCCTCAAACGTTTTTACAACCCGATGTATTGATGTTTTCGGCTTTCCTGATAATTCTACCATTTCATTTAAACTTAGTTTTGGATACTTTGTAAAAAGATTCAAGATATCCATAGATTTAATAATCGTTTTATTCATAAATTCATCTCCTAAACTAGTTGGATTTTGTGTATCAGAAATCTTCCTTTGTAATATTACAAAAATTCAAAATGTGCGTAAGATTATATTACATGTTCATTGTTTCATTCTAATTATTAATATAATATCTCATTATACCAAATATTAGAATATATATTCGAAAATTTGGAACAGACAGCGCGGTAATATTATTGAACTTTAGAAAACTATTAAATAATAATGGGGGAACATGATGAGAAAATTTAGTTTAATGGTAAGTATATTAATCATGGTATCAAGTATTTTAGCAGCTTGCGGAAGCAGTGGTAGTAGTGGAAAGTCCTCTGCTGGCTCGGATGAATCTGTTACTTGGCTTGTAAATTCCGGTTATCCAGAGAGCAATCATATTGGACAAGGCATTGTATCATTTAGTGAAAAGGTCAATGAAGCAACAGATGGCAAGGTTAATTTTGAACTACGTGCTGATGGACAGTTAGGATATGAAGGCTCTGAAATGTTAAAGGTTGTACGTGACGGAACTGTTGAAGCATCGGACGTTTTGTTGGGTAGTGTAGCTGGAGACGAACCACTTTATGGACTTACAACATTGCCGTCACTATTTCAAAATATGGATGAAGCAAGAATATTATTTGACATTGCACGTCCTTATTTTGACAAAGCAGCCGAAGAAAATTGGAATCAAAAGATTCTCTATATAGCTCCTTGGCCGTTATCAGGCTTCTGGACAAAAAATGAAGTGAAATCTTTGGATGATTTGAAAGGCTTGAAAATGAGATCATTTGATGAAATGAGTACTCTTGCAGTTAAAGCTGTTGGGGGGACTCCAGCGCCGCTAGCATTTAGTGAAGTTTACTCTGGTTTGTCTACAGGTGTTATTGATTCTGTTCTTACTTCCTCAGTATCTGCATTAGATGGTAAGTTCTGGGAAGTGTTGGACTACCATGTCCCTGCAGGTGTATTGGCTGGTTCAAATGCTCTCACTATTAATTTAGACAAATTTAATTCATTAGACAAAGAAACACAAAATGCCCTTGTTCAGGCAGGTAAGGAAGCTGAAGAAGATATTTGGAACAGAGTACAAGAAATTGATGAAGAAATGCTTACTACAGTGAAAGAGAATGGAATCACAATTTTGGAACCTAGCGATGAATTATTGAAAGATATAGATACTGCAACTAAGAGTATTAGAGAAGATTGGTTGAAAACTGCTCCAGCTGAAGCAAAAGAAATTGTTGGAAAATTCAATGAAGCAGTAGGTAGATAAGTTGAAATCCAGCCGTTAAAAAACAATTTTAACGGCTGATATTTTATTCTGATTTCAAGAATCCTAAATAGGAGGAATAGATTATGGAAAGTTTTGTGCGTTTGGTTAATCAAATTAATAAATTTTTTGCAAACATAGCCGGGATTCTCATGATTTTAAGTGTAGTTTTGATTGTAACAGAAATATTTGTTCGAACCGCTTTTAATAGCACGATTTACATTACTTCTGAATATACTGCTTATTTTCTCGTGGCGATGACTTATTTAGGACTTGCCTATACGTTAAAAGAAAAGGGACATATTCGTATGTCTTTTCTCTATAAAATACTAAAAAAAGATAAGGCTCGTATTTTTCTAGATTTATATACTTATATCGTAGGATTAATCGCCTTTTCTATTATTATGGTTGCGAGTTTTCAATTTTTCATGGATTCTCTCCTTTCAGGAACACAATCCATGCAGATTACAAAAACCTATTTAATGATTCCACAATCGATCCTGCCTCTAGGATCTTTACTCATGGTCTTACAGTTCTTATCCGAGATAACTGAATCTTTGCAAAAGTTAAAAACTGGAAACGTTAAGCAGATCGAAGGGCAAAAAGGTGAATTTGATGAGTTTGAAGCATTAGGTCGTTAAGACAGATACATATTTTTTACGTAAGGGGTGCATATAAGATGGGTGTAGGAGTTATTTCTTTATCCATATTAGGTCTGTTGATTTTGTTTTTAGGAAGTGGCATTTGGGTAGGTCTTTCTTTATTACTAGTGGGTTTCTTTAGTTTCCTTTTCTTTACCGACACCCCTGTATTAAATGTTTTAACCAATATTTTATGGAATGAAACAAACAGTGCCACGATGGTATCCCTTCCATTATTTATTTTTATGGGAGAGCTTCTATTTAGAAGTAATATTAGTGTTAATTTGTTTAAAGGTTTAACCCCATGGATGTCCTTTTTGCCAGGAAGATTACTTCATGTCAATGTGGTAGCAAGCGCCTTGTTTGCTGCAGTAAGTGGATCATCCGCTGCAACTACTGCAACTGTGGGTAAGATTACTATGCCGGAACTAACCCAAAGGGGCTACAATCCTTCACTAAGTATTGGCAGTCTGGCAGGAGCAGGAACATTAGGTTTTTTAATTCCTCCAAGTATGCTGATGATTGTGTATGGTATTTCCGCGAATGTAAGTATCGGGCAATTGTTTATCGCTGGTGTTATTCCGGGGTTTCTGTTGGCTTTAGCATTTGGAAGTTATATCATCATTCGATGTCTAATCAATCCAGAGCTCGCTCCAAAAGGGGATACCTATACCTGGTCAGACCGTGTAAAGGCACTTCCTCTTATACTTCCAGTCCTTCTCTTAATGGCATTGGTTTTAGGAAGTATCTACTTAGGATGGGCAACGCCAACAGAGGCTGCAGCAATTGGGGTAGCTGGAGCAATCATAATAGGTGTTCTTACTAAAAGCTTAACGAAACAAAATTTTTGGGATGCTGTTTTGGGTTCCATTAAAACAAATTGTATGATCATGCTCATTGTCATTGCAGCTGCTTTTGTGTCAGTGGCAATAGGATATTTAGGTCTACCTGCAAAACTGACGGAATTTATCGGCACACTCGGTTTATCCAAATATGGTCTTATTCTAATATTGGTCATAATGTATATCATTCTTGGTTGTATTTTGGATGGATTCTCCATGATTTTAATGAGCTTGCCATTAGCTTTACCTTTAATTACCGCAGCTGGTTTTGATCCACTTTGGTTTGGCATTTTCTTAATCATCTTGATTGAAATTGCACAAATTACTCCCCCAGTTGGATTTAACCTGTTTGTTATAAATGGACTAACGGGAATCAGCCTTGCGAAGATAGCCAAATACAGTCTTCCATCCTTTGTCATCATGTTATTGATTGTTGTGGTTATTACGGCTATTCCGGAAATAGTAACATTTATTCCTAAATTAATGGTGGGATAAATGAGGATAGAAATTGTGCAAGAAACACGGAGGAGAGAAAAGTGAAAATCGTATTTATGCTTCGTGATCCATTTTATGAAGCGGATCCTAAATTAATTGAAGCGGTCAGTGTATTAGGAGAAGTGAGGATTCTTTATCCCGATAGCGGTATTGAGAAAGAAGAGCTTTTAAAAGAGGTAGAAGATGCTGATATTTTTGTTGTAGCAAAGCTGAAAATTGATCAAGACGTGATAGATGCCGCACCAAGATTAAAATATATCATTAAATATGGTGCAGGATTCGACAATATTGATATTGACTATGCCTATAAGAAGGGAATCCCTGTGACAAACTCTCCTGGACAAAATGCAGAATCGGTCGCTGATAACGTTTTTGGTTTAATGCTAGCATCATCGAGAAATATACCTAAAAAAGATAGCGAAATGAAGAATCATCATTGGGAGTTATCAATGGGACATGAAATTTACAAGAAAAAGTTAGGTATTATCGGTTTTGGTGCAATCGGTAAGGCAGTAGCCCGACGAGCAGCAGGCTTTAGTATGGAAGTGATCGCATTTGGTCATCACCTTGATCATATGGCAGCTCAAAACCTAGATGTTCAATTTGTAACATTAGAAGAACTGTTAGAGAGTGCTGATTATATTATTGTTTCTACGTCATTAACGGAAAGAAATAAAGAGTTGATTAACAAGGATACGATTCGTTTAATGAAACCAACAGCCTTTATCATTAATGTTTCGCGTGGAGGATTAATGAATGAAGGTGATTTAATTGAGGCTTTAAAAAATAAACAAATTAAAGGCGCTGCGTTGGATGTATTTTCCGCTGAACCTCCTCAAAATGAGTTGCCATTATTAGATAATGTGGTCGCTACTCCACATATTGGTGGGGCAACCTATGAAGCACTCAGAAGGATGGGGGATGTTACGATTGAAAACATTAAGAGATTTATAACTGGTGAAGAATTGCTTCATAGAGTTTATCCTCAAGAAGTAATTAAATAATTGGAAATTAAAACATTCCTATTTTATAGGATTGATAGATAAGTGCAATAGAACTTTGAAGAAAGAAATGTAAATGAGGGAGAGAAATGATGAATTCAAAGTTGTCACAACGTGCCGCCAAGGTAGAAGGCTCCAAAACCTTAGAGCTAACAATGAAAGCTAGAGATATGCGCAAGCAGGGAATCGATATATGTATTTTCGGGTCAGGGGAACCTGATTTTAACACCCCTGAACACATTTGTGAAGCAGCCTTTACAGCTATTAAGGAAGGGCAAACGAAATATACTCCAGCCGGAGGAATCATGGAGCTTCGAAAAGCCATCAGCGATAAGCTGAGGGAAGAGAATGGATTGAATTACAGTGCTACTCAAATTGTCGTATCCGCAGGAGCAAAGCATTCATTATCCAACATCTTCTTTACAGTTATCAATCCAGGCGAAGAAGTGATTATTCCAGTACCCGCTTGGCTTAGTTATTGGGAACAGGTTAAACTCTCTGGAGGAGTCCCTAAACTGATCAAGACAAAGCCAGACAATGAATTTAAGCTTACCCCTGAAGAATTAGAATTGGCGATTACACCAAAAACGAAGATGGTATTATTGACTTCACCGGTTAATCCAACGGGTTCTGTTTATACCCGAAAGGAGTTAGAAAAGCTTGCTGAAGTGATCGTAAAACATGACCTCATGGTTATATCAGATGAAATTTATGAGAAGCTGATTTACGATGGCGAAGAACATGTGAGTATTGCAAGCCTTAGTCAGGAAATTTTTGATCGAACGATTGTCGTCAATGGTTTTTCTAAAGCCTATGCAATGACAGGCTGGCGTATGGGATATGCCGCTGCATCCCCTGAAATTGCAAAAGCAATGTTTGATATCCAAAGCCATTTGACAAGTAATCCGACAACCTTTGTACAAATTGCCTCAATAGAGGCCTTAAGAGGCGGTCAAGAGTCTGTTGAGAAAATGCGGAATGAGTACGATCTACGGAGAAAACGTATCGTAGAAATGTTACGGGAAATCCCGGGACTAGAATGCCCGATGCCAAAAGGCGCTTTCTATGTATTTCCTAGTATTGAAGGATTAATTGGTAAGAAAGCTTATGGAGTAACAATCGAAAGCGATGAAACATTATGCCAATTACTGTTAGAACACGCGAAAATACTTGTTGTCCCAGGTAGCAGCTTTGAGATGGAAAATTATGTTCGTCTATCTTATGCTACAGATATGGTAACGATTGAAGAAGGTGTAAGAAGGTTCAAGGAATTTGTTATTCATCATGTGGAAGAGCTTATTCATACATGATAAAAGAAAAATGGAAGCACAAATAAATATCAGAAGTACCCCTCCATTACTGTAGGGTATCCTTAAAAGAGTGAGTTGATTGTTTAAAATAAGGATACTTTCCTGAAGCCATCAATAAACTAAATATTGAGGCATTCAACGGAGGTGAAACTGTGAGCATCATTGGGAAAAGTGTTATCCGCAAAGATGCAATCGAAAAGGTGACCGGCCGAGCAAAATATACAGCAGATGAGCAAGCTGGTCATCTTTTGCATGTCCGAATGGTTACGAGCCCATATGGACATGCGAAAATTCTTTCCATAGACGATTCTTTAACTAAAGAGGTTCTTGGGGTTAGGGCAATCGTCATGGGAAGTCATGACATTCCTCTAACCGGGGAAGAAATCAGGGATCGTCCGCCTCTTGCTGTTGATATAGTACGTTATCACGGAGAACCCGTTGCATTAGTTGTCGCAGACACCGATATGATCGCAAAAAAAGCCGCAGATTTAATCAAGGTTCAATATGAACCCCTTCCAGTTATCAACTCACCATCAGATGCACTAAAACAAGACGCACCTATCCTTCACCCTGACTTAATGTCCTATGAAAAGCTAGGAACTGCTTATCCGGTTCCTAATTCCAATATTTCCAATGTCACAAAAATTCGAAAAGGCAATATCCAGCAAGGCTTTAATCAATGTGAAGCAATTGTTGAGGAAAGCTATCGTTTTTCACCATCTGATCATTCCGCAATGGAAACAAGAAGTGCGACAGCGGAAATCAAACCAGATGGATACGTCCATATTACTACCTCTTCCCAAGCTCCATTCATGGTTAAAAGATTAATAGGTCAATATTTTTCCATCGATATTGGGAAACTCACCGTTGAAACCCCATTTGTTGGTGGTGGGTATGGAGGCAAAGCACCGATTCAATGGGAAATCTTAGCCTACTTGGCATCGAAGGCGGTAAACGGCCGAAAGGTTCAGCTAATCTATACAAGAGAGGAAGACCTCTTAACCGCGCCTTGCCATGTGGGGCTCGAAGCGAGAGTGAAAATTGGTTGCACCAACGATGGCATCATTAAAGCAACGGAAATCTCGTATTATTTTGATGGCGGAGCTTATTCAGATAAGGCAATCGATGTCAGTCGTGCAGGTGGTGTGGATTGTATCGGGCCTTACAACATTGAAAATGTCTGGAGTGACTCCTATTGTGTCTATACCAATCATCCTTATGGGAGTCCGTATCGCGGCTTTGGTCATGCTGAAGTTTTATTTGCGTTTGAACGGACAATGGAAATCCTTGCACGGAAAATGAAGCTTGATCCGCTTGAATTTAGGAAAAGCAATGCGATTCTTCCGGGTCATACAACCCCAACTCAAGTGCGGTTAACAAGAAGCAATGTCGGAAATGTCCCTGCCTGCATCGAGAAGTTGAAAAGACTAATCGATTGGGAGGCAGGGCAAATCACCCGAATCGATGAACGGAGGATTAGAGTCAAAGGCATTTCCTGTAGCTGGAAGACCTCAACGATCGATTCTGATGCTAGCTCTGGAGTGATTTTATCGTTTAATTCTGATGGCAGCATCAATTTAATTTCTGGTGTGATCGAAATTGGTACCGGAACGAAAACCGTTCTCGCTCAAATGCTTGCTGAAAAAATGAAAATGAGGATGGATCAAATTCATGTAAAAATGAAGATTCAAACCCAATCAACTCCAGAACATTGGAAGACAGTCGCGAGCCGTGGAACATTTATGGCAGGTAGGGCGTTGATGGAG
>Ga0182742_1002426_pt1 | contig 20629 bp, 17 predicted proteins | sample eDN5th37CBELigMG_FD_128880 | JGI IMG/M metagenome (GOLD analysis project Ga0182742, IMG submission 128880) | Enriched Miracle-Growth compost microbial communities from Emeryville, California, USA - eDNA 5th pass 37_C BE-Lig MG (version 2)... ... | reverse complement strand
GGCGGACGCGCGAGCCTCGGAGCAGAAGGTGGTGCCGAACGCGACCGTCGTGCAGCCCCGCGCCTTCGGTCACACCGTTGGGGACGTGCTCACGCAGCGCGTGCTCCTTAGCCTGAAAGGGCGCGAGTTCGTGCCCGCCGAGCTGCCACCGACCGGTCGCGTCGGAGTGTGGTTCGAGCGCCGCGCCGTGCGTCTCGAAGACGATGAAGCGGGACGTCGCTGGCTTCGGGTCGACTATCAGCTCATGAATTCTCCGCAGGCACTGAGAGTCGTGACTCTTCCGGCGTGGAAGATCAAGCCGGCGGAAGGCACGGAGGGTGAGCTGCGTGTCGCCGAGTGGCCGATCAGCGTCGCGCCACTGACGCCGGAGCGTCCCGATGCACGCGCGGGGCTGGGTGCGCTGCGGCCAGACAGGATCGCGCCACCGATCGCCCTGGAGCCGATCGAGCGCGGTCTCAGAATCGGGATGACAGGCCTCGTTCTGACTGCGCTGGCATGGGTCGCGTGGCTTTTCTGGCGTAACTGGCGCGCGTCGGCCAACCAGCCCTTCGCGCGGGCGATGTCCGAGATGCGTGGGTTCGATGGCACCGCGCCCGAGGCGTGGTTCGCCCTGCATCGCGCGTTCGATGCCACTGCGGGCAGCGCCGTTCGGTCCGAAACACTGCCGGAGCTGTTTCGCCGGGCGCCTCATTTCGCGCCGCTGAAAGCGCAGATCGAAGAGTTCTTCCGGCAGTCCGCGGCTCGATTCTTCGCGGAATCGCCTGCCCGGATGGACCTGTCGGCGCACGTGCTGTGCAGGCAGTTGCGCCTTATCGAAAAGCGGCACGAACGATGAGCGGCGAGCTGGATCTTCTTCACCCGTGGCTGCTTCTGTTGCTGCCACTTGCGCTCGTGCCGCTGCTTCGCCGGCGTCGCGAGTCCCTGGGGTTCTCGCACGTTGCGTGGTTGCCGCGGGACCGTGTCGGGCGTGTCGCCGGATGGCTGTTGCGAGGCTGCGCCGTGCTCGCGATAGGGAGCGGAATCGTGGCGCTCGCGGGGCCCGGCCGGGCGCAGCTGGAAGTCACGCGGACGGGAGAGGGAGCGGAAATCCTGGTGCTGATGGATCGAAGTCGAAGCATGGACGACAAGATGCTGCCTGCGAACTGGCGCACCATCGACCCGCTGAGCCGGCTGGCGCACCTGAGCCGCGGCCGTCCGAAAGCCGAAGTGGCGCGAACGCTGCTTTCGGAGTTTGTCGCGCGCCGGCCCGCGGATCGATTCGCCCTCATGTTCTTCAGCACGCGTCCGCTGAACGCTGTGCCGTTCACGCAGCATGATGAGATGGTGCAAGCGGGCATCGCCGCCGGTGGCACGGGTCGCGGGCTCTCCAACACGGACGTCGGACGCGCCGTGCTTGCGGCGATCGACGAGTTCGAGCCGCGGGAGTACTCGGGCAGCCGCATCATCCTTCTCGTTTCGGACGGCGGCGCGTTCACGACGCAGGACGTGCAGGATCGCATCCGCGCGGGCCTTCAGCGCAACCACATCTCCCTCTACTGGATACATCTGAAGTCGTACAACAGCCCGGACCTGAATTCGGAGGAGCCCGGAAGCGAGCGCGCGCCGGAAGTGGCCCTGCATCGGTTTTTTCTGACTCTGACTACTCCATACCGCGTCTACGAGGCCGAGTCCCCGGACGATCTCGCGAGAGCGGTCGCGGATGTCGAGCGCGAGCAGAACTTGCCGCTCGACTATGTTGAGCAGTTTCCGCGGGCCGACTACAGCCGGTCGTTCATCGTCATCGCGCTGCTGGCGTGCGCTGTGCTGCTCGCGGAACGCTTGTTCGCCATCAGGAGTTGGTCGTGAGACGGCGGGCCGTACATCTGGCGTTTGGCGCGGTGGCAGTCGCGTTCGCGGCCTTTTCCATAGTGGAAGCTGTTCGACTGCGCGAGGCGCGTGAGGTCAATGCGGTGATTGCCGGTGCGTCACAGGGCACGCTGGAGAGCAATCTGCCTGAAGCGCGGTTCAGTCAGGCGATGCAACTCGCCAAGGACGGTGATTACGAGAATGCGCTAAAGGCGTATCGCGCGCTGGGGCGTGAAGAGGGCACGCGCCTGTCCACTTCAGCCCTGTACAACGCGGGCAACCTGCAGCTGCGTGAAGCACTCAAGGAAGGGCCGGAGGGAGCAGTTCGCTCGCTGCCCCTGATCGAGCTGGCGAAGCAGAGTTATCGCGCTGTGCTGAGACGGGATCCGGAGAGCTGGGATGCCCGATACAACCTGGAGCGGGCATTGTGGCTTGCTCCAGAGATCGAGAGCAGCGTGAGTGACCGCATCCGCCAGGATGCGGAGTCGCGCGTGATGAGCACGCTTCAGAACGCGAAGTCCGAGCTGCCGTGAAACGGGTGAGCAAGGATTCTTACGCATTGCTGGCGGCGCTCGCGTTGCTGGTCCTCGCGTTCTTCATGCCGAAGTGGAAGGTCGGGCGGGAGACGTTCGACTACATCGTCTTTTTCGATGTCACCCAGAGCATGGACGTAGAAGACTACGAGGTGGGTGGCGCACCGGTCAGTCGGCTGAACTACGCGCGGGATGCGATGCGCCGGACTTTGCGGGAGCTCCCGTGCGGGTCTCGCATCGGGTGGGGCGCGTTCACGGAGTACCGCGCGCTGCTGCTCCTCTCGCCCGTCGAGGTGTGTGAGAACTATGGCGACCTGATCTCGTCGCTCGACGAGATCGACGGGCGCATGCGATGGGCGAATGCGAGCGAGGTGGGGAAGGGCGTCTACTGGTCCGTCCGCGTGGCAATGAGTATCGAATCCAGGCCCAACGTCATCTTCATCAGCGATGGGCATGAAGCGCCGCCGCTCGATCCGGGCGCGCCGGTCTCGATGCCGGACGATGTTCAGCCGGGGCAGGTGGGAGGCCTCATTGTCGGCACAGGGTCGGATACGCCGCAGCCGATTCCGAAGACGGATGACGACAATCGCCGCGTGGGATACTGGAGCGCGCGAGATGTGATACAGCTCGTGTCACCGGATGGCACGCGGGTCGTGAGCAGCGAGCAGCTTTCCTCGTTGCGGGAGGGGCACTTAAGGGCGCTCGCGCAGCGGGTTGGGTTTGCTTATGCGCGGCTGACGACACCGGAGTCGCTAGTCACGGCGATGCGTGACCCGCGGTTGGCGCGGCGGGCGCCGGCGCCCGCGGATCTGTATTGGATTCCGCTTTCGATTGCGTTGCTGGTGCTGGTGGCGCACTTTCTGCCGGAGATGAAGAGGCCCTCAATCGCCGGGCGGCTCGGAGTCCGGACCTCTAGCGCTTCGGGTTCTGAGCCGCCCGGCGATTGAGGGCTTCTTAAAGCTCGAGCGCCTCGACCAGCAGCTCCGCCGCCTCGATGCTCACCGCCGTAAACTTCATCCCAATCCGAAAGCGGTCTTCCGCGAGTCGCGCACAATAGCGCACCGATGCCCGAAGCGGCGGAGGCGTAGCCAGCGATGCAGCGCTGATCCCGAGCTCGACGCTACATTCCTGATCGATGTTGAGCGGCCGCCGCGAAGTAAGCGCCACGCCGTGTGCAGAGAGGTCGACGGTGTCGGCTTCGATCGCCTCCCCATCGACGAGAATGCGAGCCTGCACGCGCAGAACCGAGCGGGCACGAGCACGCCGCTCCTCGGGCGGCGGAGCGTATTGCAGCTCGAACACCTGCTCGAGCTCGAACGACAGGGCGTCACTGCTCATTTACGGCCCCCCTGGCAGTCTCGGCTGAGGTAAACGCGGCGACGGACGCAGTTCACTACGCGACCCCGACGCACAGCCGGAACTGGATCACAGATGGGAGCGCTCGCGAGCAAGCGACGGGCGCGTGGACGCCAGATTGCTGTGCTATGTGAAATCGCCGTCCCGTTCGCGCGACCGCGCCGTCGATGCGGGCTTCAGCTCTCGACGATGATGGCGGCACCTGACATATCTGCGCCCGCGCCCGCACTCGACTCGAACGAGCTCGCGACGTCCTCCGCGATGATTCCTTCGTTGGAGGGCTGTTCCGGCAGTGGCATCGGCATCGGAGCATCCACCTCCTCGGCGAGCGGTTCGTTGCGCGCGACCGCGACCCGCATCTCCTCGATCGGGGGTGTATCGAGAAGTGGCTCGGCCCGGGCCGCAGTCGCAGCCACAGCCACGGGAAGGGAGGGCGCCTGGGACGCCAGCCGTTGCAGCGGGCGGGTCTCGCGCGTTATCTGCTGCGGCTCATCGCGATCGGTGCTCAGTATCGTTACTGTCATCGCGATGATTGCGAGCGACAGGATCGTGAGAACGTTTCGCGCGGGCGCGAGCCGTTCCGCCAGGAACCCAACGTGGAACGCCTTCGCGTCAGCTCCAAATTCGTTCCCGACGGCTCGGCCCGGCAGCGCGCGCTCGCGCTCTCGTCCGGGGGATGCCACGCGCGGGGATGCTGATGCAGCCGCCGTCGACGCCAATGCTGAAGCACTCCGCCGATCAACGGGCGCTGGAGGCGGAGCCACCAGGTACGCTGCCGCGCCGGGCAGAATCACCCTCGACATCGCCGCTGCGCTCTCCATCGCGATGCTCGCGCCAAGCGATGGATCCAGCACGCTCCGCGTATGCTCGATCGCGCGCTGAAGGGCGATGCCGAACAGCACAGGCAACTGAGCCGGCCTCCGGCAGAACGGTTGCGCGATCGGCAGGATCTGCGGCCACAGCTGTTTGAGATACACGATGGGTGGATGGCGAGGCTGATGCCCGGCAGGTGCCCGCGGAACACCGAACGCACTGGTCCCGATCGTTTCTGCCAGATGCCGCAAGATCCCATCGAGCTCCGGCACCGGCGCTCCGAGCTTCTCTACGGTACGCCCAACGAAAGTCCAGATGGAGAGGGGGCCACCCGCGAGAAGTGGAGTCAGGGCATCGCTCTCGAAGAATGAAGTCCCGTCACTGGCGATGACGGTGGTGAAGGCATATTTGCGGCGGTCCGAGGCGCCACCATGCATCGCCGCTCGCCGCACGTACGACTGACACGCGTAGCCAGCGAGCCCACCAAGACAGGCAAGAAGCGACTCGGCATGAATGTCCGCGACAGGCTTGGCGCGCCGGTGTCCGGCACTCACGTCGCTGCCGCTCCGGTGGTGCAGAAGTGTCGCCCAGACCCGGCAGAGCACGTACTCAGCGCCGGCATTCAGCCTGTTCTGTCTGCTCACCTCTCGCGCCCTCTATGCGAAGGCTGACTCTGGCATGCGCCTCCTGGCGCAACAAACCGTCGGCGCCGGAAGACATGCCACAGATTCCGTGCTGGACGCGGCAGTAACGGTACGCGCGCGGTCGCACCCATGAACGCCGCGGAAAAAAAGCGCCGCCGTCACAACGAAGCGACGGCGGCGCGACTCTCTGTCAGCTTGCGGTTCGGGGACTTCAGCCCCGAACCGCGTTCAGGTCCCGATCAGAACCGGGCCGTAAGTCCCAGGAAGTAACGACGTCCGAGGATGTCGTAGTTCTGCGGGTCGGTATTGCCCGGGATGCCACGAACGACCGGCGGGTCCTTGTCCAGCAGGTTGTCCACACCGGCACGCACGTCGAACATCTCGCTCACCTTGTAGCTGCCGTAGAGATCCACCTGATCCCACGACGGCGTGTCGGCGAAGCACCGGGTGGCCGTGCACGGCGCAACGAGGTAGTCCTGCGCCTTAACGCTCGGCAGATGGCGCCAGCGCAGACCGCCCGACACAGGCCCGACGGCGTACGAGAAGTTGAGGTAGCTCTTCCACTCGTAGTACCCGCCCGCAAAGCCCGTGTAGTCGAGCAGGGGAGCGCCCGGACCGACGCGACGCTTGAAGCTGTCGAGATAGTTCACGACGAGGTTCACACCCGCCACACCGGGGCCGGCGTTGAACTTCACGTCGGTCTGCAGATCCACGCCGCTCGTCTCGATGCTGCCCTGGTTCAGGTACAGGCTGAACACGCCCGACGGCACGCCCTGCGTACCCGCGGCCTGCTGACGACCGATCGTCTGGCAGTAGATGTTGTTCACGTCGTACGTCGGGTTGCTCACGCCGTCGGCGTTGAAGCAGAGCTGATACGTGAGATTGGCGTTGATGAAGCCGATCGCGCCATCGATGTCGATCTTGTAGTAGTCGACGGATGTCGTGAAACGCAGGTTCGCCGGCAGATCCCAGGTGGGCGAGAAGACCACGCCCGCCGTATAGGTGTTCGCCTTTTCCGGCTCCAGGTCCGGATTGCCGCGCGGATACGAGTTCAGCGCGCCGGAGCTGCTGCCCAGATAGGTGTTCAGCCCGTACGGATCGTTCACCGGATCGGTGATCGGCGGCGCGCCAGCCGCCATCAGCGTGCGGCAGAGCGCCTGGACCTGCAGGCGATTCGGGTTCGACGGGATGTTCGCGTAGCTCGCCGAAACGTTGCTCTGGCACGCGTCGACGGCGCTGTCGAACACCAGAGTCGGCGGACCGAACTGCTCGACGACGTTGGGCGCGCGAACCGCGCGCTGATATCCGGCACGAACGCGCACCGGATCCGTGACCGTCCAGTTGAGCTCCGCCTTGTAAGAGCTCGCGCTACCGGCGTTGTTGTAGTCCGAGAAGCGGTAACCGAGGCCGAGCTCCAGTTTCTGCACGGCCGGCAGGTCACTGAGCAGCGGCAGGAGCGCTTCGCCGAACACTTCCTTCACGTTGTTCGTGCCACGAACCGGCGAAATGCCGAACTGGCCGATGATGTCCGCGAAGTAACCGGCGTCCGGGGCGAACGCGGTGTCGGGCTGCACGATGACGCTGTTGCTGCGGTAGTCGGCACCGAGCGCGAAGCGGGCTTCGCCGGCCGGCAGGTCGAAGAGCTTGCCCTGCGTGGTGAGCTCGACGACGTCCTGCTCCAGTTTCGTCGTGTTGGTCCAATAAGGATTCAGGTAGTCGATACAGTCCGCGGAAACCTGCGGCAGGCTCGGGTCGCCGAACTGGCCGGCGCCGACGCCATTCTGCTCGCCGAACGGATTGATGCCGCTCGTGCACGTGCCGTACTGACCCTGGTAGTTGGCGCCGTAGTTCGGCGCGGTCATCAGCTCGCGATAACGGATCAGCGAGGCGAATCCCGAGACGCCCTTGTCCACGAGCTGGGTCTCGCCGTGCGTGCCGTAGAGCTCCCAGGTGATGTCCGTGCCCGGGAGCGAGCCGCGCAGGCCCGCCATGAACTGGAACACGTCGTTCGTGTGTTCCACGACGCCCAGGCCCATGAACGTGAGGTCCTTGTTGAACGCCCACGGTGCGTTCGGGTCAGGACGCGAATCCAGCAGCGCGGCGAAGGCCGCGGGCACCGGGTGAGCCGCATCGCGCGGAATGTCAGCACGCCAGGTGTTCGCGGCCACGGGCGCTCCACCGATCGTCGTGCTGTTGTATCGCGTGTAGATCACCTGCCCGAAGAACTGCACATCGTCGGTAACGTTGTAGTTCGCCGAACCGAACGCCGAGTAGCGCGTGAGCGGCAGGGACGCCAGTGTGTCCGCGCTGAAGTTCTGCTTCACCGTGAGCGACGACGGGTTCGTGTACGAGTCGATCGCGTAACGGGGGAAGAGGGGGTTCTGATAGTTGTAGATGTTCGCGCCGGTAATGTTGAACAGCGACTGCTGGTCGTTGTTGAACCCGAGTTGCGTGGCGGGCGTGACCGAGCCGGCCGGAGCGCCGAACTGCGCGAAGTACGCGTCGAGCGCAGCCTGCGAGGGCTGGTTCGCGATCGGGTTGTAGTAGCCGGTCGAAAGGAAGCTCGAGGATGCGGGCACGGCGCCGACGCGGAAACCGTCCTGGAGGAAGTCGATGTCCCGGTTCTGGACCTCGCCGCGATCCGCATAGCTCAGTGCCACGACGGCGTTGCCGCGACCGTCGGCGAAATTCCCGCCCATCGTCGCGCTGACATCGACGATCTTGTTGTCGCCGCGCTCGGAGAGGCCGTAGAAGCCGTCGAGCTGCACGCCCTCGAATCCCTTCTTCAGCTTGAAGTTCACGACGCCGGACACGGCATCCGCGCCGTAGGCCGCGGAAGCACCGCCCGTGATGATCTCGATGCTCTCGATCAGCGCCGACGGAATCGTGTTGATGTCGATGGCAAGGGCCGAGGTGGACGGCTGCAGGCGGCGACCGTCGAGCAGCACGAGGTTGCGGTTGTCACCGAGGTTGCGCAGGTTCAGCGTCGCGGCGCCGCTGTTGAAGTAGCCGGTGGAGTACTGGCTGTTCGGCGCGCCGGAGAACTGGGGCAGCTGGAGCAGCTTGGATTCGAGAGCGAAGCTGCTCGTCTGCTCGAGCAGGTCTTCCTGCACGGTGGTGATTGGAGAAGTCGCCTCGAAATCGCGGCGCGCGATGCGCGAACCGGTGACGATGACTTCGGAAAGCTCCGACGATTCCCCGGAGGAGGTTTCCGCCGGCCCCGTGCTTTCGCTCTGGGCCTGCGGCTCGGGCGCGGGGTTCGCGAAGGCGCTCGTCACGCCACCGGCGGCACAGGCGAGCGCCAGGGCCACGGCGGCGGAGATGAGCGAGCGCGGACGCGCGATGGAGTCTTGTCTTGCGCCGGACGCGAAAGAGTCGGCCGCGGCGCGTGACGTATGGTCGTGCATTCTGATTTTCCCCTCGATTTGGAAAAGGCGTGCGCCCGACAAGGGAAATGCCGGCTGCGAATGCCTCGAGTGGAAATCGTAGCGGCGGCCTGCGTGCCGTTTTTGATCTAGGTAGAGACCTGTATTGATCGTCTTGGAAGCGTGGCTGAAAGACTGCAGGGTGAGCGCTGCCACGCGCCCAGAAAGGTACGTAGAGACCTATATAACGGAGGAGACGGGGTCGTCCGCAAGCCTCCGGGGGCGCAGGGAAGCCGGGGCATCCGATGCCAGGCGGTCGCGCGGCCGCCGTGCGGCGGACGGTTTCCCCCTCCGTTCCCGCAGGAAGCCGCGACCTCACTATCCTCGTTTCCAGGCCTGCACGAACAACGACCAACCAGGGGGACAGACCGATGAAGAGGAGACTCACCGCGTGGCTCGGCGCCGCGGCGCTGGCTGCGCTTGCGACCGGGGTACACGCGCAGGGAGCCGGGGCCGGCAAACCGCTCGATCGCCCGGCGCTCATCAAGCTCGCCGACGACTATTTTTCAGCCCTGCTTGCGCACGATCCGCGCCGGGTGCCGCTGGCCCCGGACGTGAAGGTTGTCGAGAACGCCAAGCGCATCAAGCCCGGCGAAGGCCTCTGGAAGACGACGTCGGCGCCGCCGACGGAGTTCAGGATCGTCATCCCCGACACCGTGTCCCAGCAGGTCGGCGGCATGGTCATGATCCAGTCCGACGGCAAGCCGGCCCAGGTCGGTTTCCGCCTGAAGGTGGTCGACGGCAAGGTCGTCGAAGCCGAGCACATGATCGCCATGCCACGCGAGACGAGCCTCGCCAACCTTCAGAAACTGCGCCCGGGCATCATGATGGAAGTGCCGTACGAGTACCGCGATTCCCGCGGGCGGCTGCTCCACATCGCGAAGTCCTACTACGACGCGCTGGACCTCAACAACGGTTCGCTCGCCCCGTTCGCCCCCGACTGCGAGCGCCGCGAGAACGGCATGCGAACGGCGCCGTTTGGCGGGCCGGTCGGCGGAGCGGGGATCCCCGGCGGGCCGCAGCGGCCGCCGAGCCTCGTGGGCATGCACGACTGCAAGAGCCAGCTCGACTCGCAGTCCATGGCCTACATCAGCACCATCGACAATCGACGCGTGGAAATCGCCGATGAGCTCACCGGCCTTGCGCTCGGCTTCTCGCACTTCCACCACGACATGAAAACCACGGAGTACCGGATCCTGAACGACCCGGGCCGCGAGACCACGTCGATGACGGCGTTCCGGGATCCGTTCGACCTGCCCGCCATGCACATCTACAAGATCTGGGGCGGCCAGATCCACGAGATCGAGGCGATGGGATTCATCGCTCCGTACAACTCGCCGACCGGTTGGGAGTGAGCTCCGCTTGCGCGAGCGAATGCTCAATGCGAGACGACACAAAGAGGGGGCGCTTCAGGGCGCCCCCTCTGTCTTTGCGAGTACGAGATCCGCGAGTGCGGCCGGTCAGCGGCTCTTGGCGACGGCGGCCGGCGGGTTGTTCGCGCGATTGCGCCGCTTGGACTCGTAGAACTGGTTGAGGATCGGGTGGTTCACGTCCGAGACGGCCTTGGCCACCGTCTCGTCCATGCACGTCCGATAGCGCTTCTGGGCGGCGAGCTGCAGGTTGTCGCTCGGGCCACCGCACGCGCGGTCGGCCGCACGCTCGATGCGACTGTACAGCACAGCGGCACCCACGGTGCTGAGCAGCCGCAGATCGTCGAAACGCACCACTTCGGTCTTCACATTGACGACCGCCGCATCGTTCGCCATCGCGGGTGAAATGGCCGCGACGGAAAATACGGACAACAGGAGCATGCGGAAATTGAGACGCATGGGAGTCGTACCGCCCTGAATTGTGATGGGGGGATCAAATCACAGCGTCGTCTGTCCGCGACACGGAGAAGCATCACAGATTCCCGCGAAGACAGTTTGTGATGCGAAAGTTGTGACGAACCTCATGCAGGAATGACGTTCTGTCAAACGGCAGTTTTTCTCGGGTGGGCAGCAATTCTCTCAATCGCGGCCGCGGCTCGCGCGGTCGTTCCAGCTTTCGACGCACGCGGCCCGGCTCGATGGCGCGCACATCAGATGCTGGCGATCGCGCATGCCCCGCGCTTCGAGGTTCTCGGCGGTGTCTCAAGATCGGATCAGTTGCGAAAGCATCTGCACTCGTGGAGTCGTCTTGTCGTTGCGCGCCGTCGCCGTATCGAGCCACTGGATCGATCATCAGATTGCGTTTGGCGACACTGATTTTCCCTACATCGGTTACGCGGAACTGTTTCAAGCTTCCGAATATCCGAGGGGAATCGGTTTGACATGCGCTGAACGCGGCCGGCACGCTGCGCGCCACTTTCTGAAGGCGCGGAGTTGCCGATATGTCGTTCGACGCACTTCTAGCGATCACGCCCTGGCCCGCCATCTCGGCGATTCTTCTGATCGCCGTGCTGGTTGCGGTCCTCTACCTTGCACGTCATACCGCGCATCAGGCGATTCGCACTGCAAGTGGCGCTCTTTCGCGCGGCTTGCGCGTTGCCTCGCACTCAATACAACAGGCGCAGGCGCGGCTCGCTGAGCGCAATCGTGAGGTGCTGCTTGCGGCAGGTCGCGAAGCGAAGGGGCGAGTCGTCGAACGCGAGTTCATGCGCGTCGGCGAAACGGTCCGCAAGGATCTTGCCAACTACCCGCATCTGCACCGCGCGCTGAGCGAAGCGATCTCGCACATCGAAAGGGATCATCAGAACGCGGTGGAAGTGCCGCCGGATCCGCCGGGCTGGGTGAAGGCGGTCGAGACGGTCTCGAAGATCGATGCGAAGAACGGCGCGAACGAGGTGCTCTCGGACATCCACAAGTCCGTCGTGAAGGCGCACAAGGAGGCGATGGACGCTTATCGCGAAGCGAGCACGGAGCGCCACGAGCTCCTGCGCGCCATGATGCCGCGCTGGCGCGACGTCCAGGAGATCCTGACCACGGTGGACCAGAAGGTCGAAGGCCTGCTCGCGCGCCTGCTGGGCATCGATCGTCACATGCAGGAGTACGAGGCGATCGTGAAGGGCGAGGACAAGGCCGTCTCGGTGCTCTCGTCCTCGTCGCTCGTGAATTTCTTCGTGTCGGCGATGGTGCTGCTCGTTGCGATCGGCGGCGCGGCCATCAACTTCTCGCTCATCGCCCGCCCGATGGCGGAGATGGTGGGCGGCACGAGCGTCATCGGCGTATTCAAGACGGCGGACATCGCGGCGCTCGTCATTATCATGGTCGAGATCTCGATGGGACTCTTCCTGATGGAAAGCCTGCGGATCACGCGACTCTTCCCCGTGATCAGCGCGCTGCCGGACAAGATGCGCCGGCGCATGATCTGGGTGACGTTCAGCATCCTGCTCCTGCTCGCCAGCATCGAGGCGGGCCTCGCGTACATGCGCGAAGTGCTGCTGCAGGACGAGCTTTCGACCACCGCGCTCCTTCGCGGAGGCGAGGCGGTAGTGGAGAACGAGTTCCTCTGGATCACCACAGCCGCCCAGATGGGCATGGGATTCATCCTCCCGTTCGCGCTGGTGTTCGTGGCAATCCCGCTCGAGACGTTCGTGCATTCGCTGCGGACAGTGCTCGGACTCATCGGCATTGCCCTGCTGCGTGCCTGTTCGCTCATTCTTCGCGTGCTTTCGAGTGGCTTCCGCCACCTCGGCACGCTCCTCGAGCGGGTGTACGACCTGCCGCTCTTCGTGCCGCTGTGGCTGGAAGCCAGATGGCAGCGGATGGCTCAGGAGAGCCGTGTTGCTCAGCCGACGGGGGAGGACCTCCGGGAGGTCACGCCGTGAAACGCATCGTCATACTGTCATGCGCGCTTCTGGCCGCCTGTTCGCAATCCTCGGCTCCGCCGCGGAACACGGGCGTGTACATGCTGCTCGACACATCCGGCACGTATCGTGACGAGCTGAGAAAGGCTCAGGACGTCATTCTGTATGCGCTGTCCCGGCTGGAACCGGCGGACTCGTTTGCCGTCGCTCGTATCGATACAGGCAGCTTCAGCGAGAAGGACATCATCGCGAAGGCCACCTTCGATGAGCGCCCGAGCACCGCGAACGCGCAGAAGCGCGCCTTCGCATCAAAGGTGAAGGACTTCGTCTCGCGCGTGAACGCCGCGGAATACACGGACATCACGGGAGGGCTGCTGCAGGCGGTGGAGTTCCTGAACGAGAAGGGGACCGGTCGCAAGACCATCCTCATCTTCTCGGACATGGAGCAGGACCTCGACAAGGGCTACGTTCGCAACATCGATGTCCCGTTCAAGGGCTTCCAGGTCATTGCGCTCAACGTCGTGAAACTGCGGAAGGATAACTACGACCCGCGGGAGTACATGTCTCGCCTCGAAGCCTGGAAGGAGAAGGTCGAGAAGTCGGGCGGCGAGTGGCGCGTGGTGAACGACCTCGATCGGCTGGACGGCGTGCTGTAAGGAGCGGCCGGATAAGTGACGCGACGAGGGTGGCCCGGTTTCCGGCGATTCAGGTGGAGCCGGGTGCGCATCCGGCCGGCATTTCGGTTCGGATGGCGTGGATCGCGCATCCGGCGCGCCTTCCGGCTGAGGTGGCCGGGTGCGCTCGCTCGGGCCGTGTCTCGATTCAGATGGCGCAGGGTGCGCCTGCGGCCCGGATCTCTCTGGCGAAGGATCGTTTTCCGCTGGCATGCGCGTGAGCGGGGCGGGCTCGCCGTCGTCATGATGGCGGCGGTTCCCCTCTTCGCGATCGGATCGATCGTCACGTTCGCTCGTTCCGGACACTCCGGCAACGAAGTCGCTCGTCTCGAAGCCGCGCAAACCCGTGCGCGCGAGCTTCGCTGCCTTGCCGAGAACATCTATTACGAAGCTCGCGGCGAACCGCTCGACGGCCAGTACGCCGTGGCCGAAGTCACTCTCAACCGGGTGAGGTCACGCTGGTACCCCAATACGATCTGCGAGGTCGTCTACGACACTCGTTGGGATCCGCTTCGCCGCCGCCGGGTCGGGCACTTCTCGTGGACCGAGCTCACGGACCGCGACGATCCCTGGGGACCGGCGTGGGAGCAGGCCGTGCGTGTGGCGACGGTGGTGTACAACGAATCGTACATGCCGCTCGTCCCCGGAGCGCTCCACTATCACGCGGTTGGAGTGCATCCTTACTGGGCGCGCAACAAGCATTCGGTCGCGAAGATCGGCAATCACGTGTTCTATCGCTGAGGCAACGCTTTCCCTGCGGCAGCTCTCGCGCCCGTGGCCTACAATCGCTGTATGCCCGGGCTTTCGACGTGACACTGCTCGCCGCGCTCGTCTCCACCTCGCAGAAGGTGGGCGCAACTTCCGGCCGTCTCGCCAAGGTGCGAGAGCTGGCGAGCACGCTTCGCGCGCTTGAAGCCGAAGAGATCGAAGTCGCCGTCCAGTATCTTTCCGGCGATATCCCGCAGGGCCGGTTCGGTGTCAGCTACGCGCTCCTGCAAGCTGCTTCGCAGGCGACTCCCGCGTCCGACGCCACTCTCACGATCCTCGAGACCGATCGTCGCCTGGGCGAGATCGCCGTCATTCGTGGCACCGGGTCCTCCGCCGCTCGCGCGACAGCACTGCGCGAGCTCTTCGCGCGTGCAACGGCATCGGAGCAGGAGTTTCTGATACGCCTGCTCGTTGGGGAGCTACGGCAGGGAGCTCTGGCCGGCGTGATGGTGGATGCGATCGCTGCCGCTGCGGAGTTGCCGGTCGGAACCGTGCGTCGAGCGGCGATGTATGCGAAGAACCTCGGCGAGGTCGCGCGGCTGGCGATGACGGAAGGGTCGGAAGCGCTCACGCGCTTTCAGCTGGAGCTGTTTTCGCCGGTTATCCCCATGCTCGCGCAAACCGCTGCGGACGTGGACGACGCGCTGGCACAGCTCGAAGGCCGGGTCGCATTCGAGTGGAAGATGGATGGAGCGCGAATTCAGGTGCACAAGGCCGGCGATGAAGTTCGCATCTACACGCGCACGTTGAACGAAGTGACCGACGCCGTACCTGAGATCGTCGAAGCCGTGCGGGCGATGCCGGCTCAGGTCGCGATTCTGGACGGCGAGGCGATTGCCTTCACGACGGCAGGTCGTCCGCATCCATTTCAGATCACGATGAGGCGCTTCGGCCGGCGGCGCGACGTCGAAAAGCTTCGCGCGGAGCTGCCGATCCGGGGCTATTTCTTCGACTGCCTGCGCCGGGAGTCCGAGAGTCTCATCGACCGGCCTACGGCGGAGCGCGTCGAGGCACTCGTGCGCGCAGTTCCTGATGACATGCGGGTCCCGAGACTTGTCACGAGCTCGGCATTCGAAGCGCAAGCGTTCTATGAAGCATCCCTCGCCGCCGGCCACGAGGGGCTCATGGCGAAGTCATTGGATGCGCCATACGAGGCCGGCAATCGTGGCGCGAGCTGGCTCAAGATCAAGAAGGCGCACACCCTGGATCTCGTAGTGCTTGCCGCCGAGTGGGGGCACGGACGCCGTACGGGCAAGCTCTCCAACCTGCATCTCGGCGCGCTGGATGTCGCCACGGGCGAGTACGTGATGCTCGGAAAGACCTTCAAGGGGCTCACCGACGCCATGCTCGAATGGCAGACGAAGGAACTGCTCGCTCGCGAGACACATCGAGATCGATACACGGTGTACGTGCGGCCGGAGCTCGTGGTTGAGATCGCCTTCAGCGACCTGCATGTCAGTCCTCGCTATCCCGGTGGACTCGCGCTCCGTCTGGCACGGGTGAAGCGGTATCGGGACGACAAGAGTGCGCAGGACGCGGACACGATGGAGTCGGTTCGGGCAATCGCCGCCGCCGCAGGGTAAAGTAGCCCGCAAATTTCGGCGAAGGCACGACAACAAAGGGGGTCGCCATTGAAACGCTCAACTTTCGTCTACTTGTCTGTCGCGCTCGGTAGTGCGCTGATCACGACCGCTTGCACCCGCAATGAGCCGGCGGCCGGCGCCGCGCAGGTTACCGGCGAGGTCGAAGCGACCAGCCAGGCTCAGGCTGCCGCGAACCCGCCGTTCGAGTTATGCACGCGCGCGGAACTGCAGCAGGCGGTCGATCTCTACATCGCCGCCCAGACCAAGGGCGACATCTCGGGCCTGCCGCTGGCGAACGGCGTTGGGTACCAGGAGAACATGAAGCCGGCGGACATCAAGAAGAGCTTCGTCACGAAGCCGCTAAAGATCGATTTCCATCGCAGCTTCCTCGATCCGCATTCGTGCCAGACGTTTACCGAAGTGATTGTCACGGACAAGGCGGCTCCGTACGTGGCTGCCGCGCGCATGCGCTGGAATCGGGACAAGATCGTCGAGCTCGAAACGCTGTGGACCACCACGGGCTACTGGCTCTTCAACGCGGATGCATACCTCCAGTACTCCTCGGCGGAGAAGTGGGATCCGATCCCGGTCGCGAACCGCGATACGCGCGGTACGTTGATCTCGGCGGCCAACTCGTACCTCGACGCTTTCCTTGAGAAGAAGATCGACAAGGTGCCGTGGGGCTTCCCCTGCGTTCGTATCGAAGGTGGCGCATACACCGGCAAGGGCGAGCCGACGGATAGCTGCGAGGTCGGCGTTCCGGCGGGCGTGAACATCGCTAATCGTCGCTTCGTCGTGGACGAGGAGCTCGGCACTGTCGCCGTGTTCTGCACGTTCGGCGCCGGCGGCCCGAACGGCGGCAGCGGTGCGCCTGATACGCATCTGTTCCGCGTGGAGAATGGCAAGCTGCGGTACGTGCATACGCTCACGCACCTCCTGCAGTCTGCGTTCCGGGGCAACACCGGTAGTGGTGGAAGGCCGCCCGGAACCAATTGAGGTCCGCCGGCGCAAGTCGGCCAATGAGTTCCTGCTGACTGACAAAGCCCCGGCCCCTGCGGGGCTTTGTCGTATCTGCGGGCGGTGCGCACGCGCAGTCCCCGGGGCGGCTCGCGGTCACGGCGCGCGTGGGCAACCGCAGGCTTCCCGGCGTATCGCCATTCGATACCGGTCTCGCCCGCGTTGCACGGCTCGACAACGCTCGTATGCTCGCCGGCCCATGCGAATCGCACCTGTGCTGTGGATCTGTACCGGCCTGTTCCTTGTCCGCGTGATCGGACAAGTCGAGGTGCTTCTGCTGGAGCCTGAGTGGCTGCCGCCCATGTCGGCTTTCTATTCTGGCCTGCTCCCGTATCCGATATTGCTGCCGCTGCAGATTGCGCTGCTGATGCTCATGTCCGTGCTCGCGGCCCGAGAATCTCCAAAGTCTTGCTCACTCGCACCTCGGTCCGCGACGGGCACGCGGATAGTGCGCGCTGTCGCTTTTGTCTATTTCGCCATCATGGCGGCAAGGCTCGCATGGTGCGTGCACACCTACGGGCGCGACTTCTATCTTCACGGCGGACTCCCGGTCGCGTTCCATTGGGTGCTCGCGCTGTTCCTCTTCGTCTGGGCGCGAGCCCGGCGGACCGGCGGCGTTACATCGAGCGCAGCAGCGCCTTGACGTGCAGGTAAGCCGAGTCGATGAGCTCGCCAAGGGCCGCCGCGTCGACCGCGTGTCCGGGTTTCAGCTTGACGTGGCGCATCCGCTTGCCGCTTCCCTCCAGGAGGCGTGCAGGGTCTATCAGCTCGGCCCCATGAAAAAAGCCCACATTCGCGTGCGCCGTGAAGACGTTGACGTACGCGAACGCTGCGTCCCCGACGCATGCGGTGGGGCATCCGTCATGCATCACTTCGCGAACATCCTCGCCGCACGCCCGCATTCGCGCAAACCACGGCCGCACGAGATCCGCCAGTGGATCCGGAGGTCCCACGAGCCAGGCTTCGATGATTGCGTCGCGCTTCTCGGCGGAAGGCAGTCGAAAGAGGGCGTCCATTGCAGTTGGCGTAAGGTTCCAGGCAGCACCGTGATCGCAGCGGAGTAGAAGTGGCCCGCGGATTTTCTTCAAGCAGCCCGATCTGCCTTTGCGTGCGCGAACCGCTCCGTGGCAGGAGTGCTCGCAAGGCCTCTTAGGTCCAATAGAGGCCGGCTGTGTGCTCTGGTGGGATGCGGCGTTCGTTTTCCCCAAAGCGAGGGCCCCACCATGACTGCGGTTCAACAGCAAACCGGCAGCGATAAGGCTGCCATTCGCCCGTTTCAGGTGAACGTTCCGGATACGGATCTCGCCGAGTTGCGTCGGCGCATTTCAGCCGCGCGGCTGCCCGAAAACGAGACGGTTGCCGATTTCTCGCAAGGCGTTCCGCTCGCCACCGTCCAGAAGCTCGCTCGCTATTGGGGCACGGAGTACGACTGGCGCAAGGTCGAGACGCGTCTCAACGCCGTGCCGAACTTCATCACCGAGATCGACGGGCTCGACATTCATTTCATCCACGTTCGATCGAAGCACGAAGATGCGATGCCGATCATCATCACGCATGGTTGGCCTGGCTCGATAATCGAGCAACTCAAGCTGATCGGACCTCTTACAGATCCGACAGCTCACGGCGGAACAGCGGAGGACGCGTTCCACGTAGTGATTCCCTCGATGGCAGGCTACGGATTCTCCGGCAAGCCGACGACGACCGGCTGGGGTCCTGAACACATGGCGCGCGCATGGAACGTGCTCATGAAGCGCCTCGGATATGAGCGCTATGTAGCGCAGGGTGGCGACTGGGGCGCGATCGTGGTCGACCAGATGGGCGTGCAGGCACCGCCCGAGTTGCTTGGCATTCACACGAACATGCCGTGCGTCGTTCCGCCCGAGCTCGACGCAGCGGCGCTCGCCGGAAAGCCGGTGCCGTCCGGGCTCTCAGCGGAAGAAACGCACGGTTACGAGATGCTCGCTGCGTTCTACAAGGACGTGTACTACGCCTTCTTCATGGGCACCCGACCGCAGACCCTCACGGGGCTGACGGATTCCCCTATCGGGCTCGCCACGTTCCTGATCGATCATGATCGGCGCAGTCTCGAGCTCATCGCGCGGTCGTTCGACGGAGTGGCCGAAGGTCTCACGCGCGACGATGTTCTCGACAACGCGACGCTGTTCTGGCTCACCACCAGCGGCGTCTCCGCCGCGCGGCTGTACTGGGAATACAAGCTCGGCTTCTTTACCCCGAAGGGCGTGAAGATTCCCGTGGCCGCAAGCTCGTTTCCCGACGATCTTTTCCAGGTGCCGAAGAGCTGGGCGGAGAAGGCGTATCCGAATCTCATCCACTTCAACCGGATGCCGAAGGGCGGGCATTTCGCGGCCTGGGAGCAGCCACAGCTCCTGACTCAGGAAATTCGCACGGGCTTCAGATCGCTCCGTCACTAAGGAGATGGGGGGCTGGAGCATGTCGGCGCGGACAGGCTGACCGCGCCGACATGGCGGACCGACGAAGTCAGAAGCCTTCGAAGAAGGACCGCACTCCCTGCAGGCAGAACGCCGGCACGAGAACGTCGTGATACTCGCGGCGCACGGCAGCCTCGCCTTCGATCCACTTCATCAGCCGCTTCGTGCTCGCAAACTTCTTTTTGAGGCTGCGATACGGGCCGCGTTGCGAGGGCGGGGCGTCCACATTGAGTACCGTTACGAGAGCATTTGGCGCGTTCGCGGCCCAATATCCCTGCATCAGCAGGGTGTTGAAGAAGAACACCACCGGATCTTCATCTCCGCCGCACAGGAGCACAGGCGCGGTGGGCGCCCAGTTCCGGAGGTCATTGTTCTTGAGTGCCACACGCATCGGATGGGTCGGGTTCGCGGGCGGAAGGCTGGTGGTCGTATTTGGATATCCGCCATCCGGTGAGACGAACACGTCCTGCAGGTAGCCCAATCGGTAGGAATTAGTGATCAGATGATCGGGGCCGAACCCTGCCGCGAACACATCGGCGTACCTCACCGCAGTCGTTGCAGGCGTCATCGACGCCAGCTCCGGCGTCGGTGGCGTGTCGCTGAAGAGCGCGCTCTCCGGCATCTTTCCCTCAGCGACCAGCGTGTCCGTTCCGGTCGTTCCGGGTAGAAGTGACAACGCGCCGGCGTATTTCTCCTGCACGAGCTCCGTCGGCGTGGAGTAAAGGTTGCCGTAGGCCTGCTGATAGCTCGCTGCCAGCATGATGAATTCCTGCACGGATCCCCGGCCCACTTCGCCCATGAACACTGCGTCCGCGAACGCGGAGAGCGCGTAGGGACCCGACATCGGCGCCGAAGCCGTGACGGGGATGCCGGCCATCTGGAAGGCGCGATGAGCCGCCATCGCGACGTACCCGCCTTGCGAGTAACCGGTGATGAACAACTTGGGGCTCTCGACGACGCCGGTCGCGGGCAAGACCGCGCGCGCCGCCGTCAGTGCATCCATCATGTCGGCAGCCTGCTGGTCGCCATGAAGGAATGCGTGATACGCCAGGGTCGATGTGTCGTAGCCGGCGTAGTTGGGCGCAACGACGATGTATCCATCGCCCGCCAGCGCGAGCGCCAGTAGCAGGCCTTCATAGTTCGTCTGGCCACTCAGGTCCGCGATGTCGAAGGAGCGCAGGTTCCGCTTGCCGTGTGCGTAAAGCACGGTCCCTCGCGGGTTCTGGCACACCCAGCTCAAGCCGCTCGGAACCATCAGTGCGCCCGAGGCGGTCGTCGGCTCGCCGAGTGCACCGACCGTGCCATACCGAAGCTGATACACCGCCACTGAACACTGCGGTGTGAAGGTCTCGCGCAGAAGCCATCGCGAGATCGTGCCGTCCGTGATCTTGGAGATCAGGTCCGACACCGTGTAGGTACCGAGCAGCGCGGCCGGATTCTCGAGCGGTTGCCCGCGTTGGGGCAGCGGGGGCGGCGTCTGCGCGGAGGTCGTGTTGAGGGACGCCGCGGCCGAGAGGCACAGGACGATCGGGATCAACGAGCGCCACGAGAGATTCATTGCCCGCCCCCTGTTCGCTGTTCAGGTGTACTTTCCCGCCGCGACCGTCGTTCGGGAATTGGACCAGGGACCTATTTCCTGCCAGGCGTGGAGTTCAGCGCTCTCTGGAGGGCGATTGCGAGGCGCTCCTGCGAGAACGGCTTTTCGAGCACGACATGAACGGAAAGCGCGTGCAG
>Ga0182742_1002425_pt1 | contig 20629 bp, 16 predicted proteins | sample eDN5th37CBELigMG_FD_128880 | JGI IMG/M metagenome (GOLD analysis project Ga0182742, IMG submission 128880) | Enriched Miracle-Growth compost microbial communities from Emeryville, California, USA - eDNA 5th pass 37_C BE-Lig MG (version 2)... ... | reverse complement strand
GACGGCCCGCAGTACGAAGCGACAATCGAATTTACCATTGAATAAAACTAAAGATTGTTGTTAAAATCCTAAAGCCGATTTTAACGCAATAGTACCCATTTCGTATGTTTAATAAAGTTTGCAAGCTCTTTTCTCATAAATGAAGCTATTTTTTTGTATAACGTAGCTCATTCAGTCGGTTTTTTGTGTTCAAAAGCAACAAAGTTTGAGAAAAGATCCTAACAAGCAAAAGACCAGCATTCTGCCCGGGAGGAGGCGGAACGCTGGTCTTTTTAGGGTTTGAAATGGGATAAAACACCATTCATGAACATAGCTTACCCAAATGCTAGACATTTATTTCATTTTTAAGGAATTGCTTCGAAAGACTAAATAAACTGAATATTGGTTATTGACTAAATATTTTTGGCGTGTAATCCTAGAATAAATAACCATTAACAAATACATATTCAGTTTGATTCGAAAATGTGGTCTAAGTCAAAAATAACTCAATCATTTAGAGGAGGAAGCATTCAATGAAATATGTGCGCTTTAGCAGAAACGAGGAAGTTTTCTATGGAGTTTTAGAAGGTGAAACCATCAAACAACTGGACCGTGACTTTCTAACAGAGAATGCTCAATTAACAGGTGCTGAATATCCGTTAGCAGAGGCAAAATTGCTCACCCCTGTCAATCCTGGTCAAGTAGTGGGCATTGGCTTGAACTACGTCTTGCATGCCAAAGAAATGGGCAAAGCAATTCCAGAAGAGCCGATGATGTTTATGGTGTCACCGTCATCGATCATTGCTCATGGAGAAGACATTGTCTTGCCAAACTTAGAGCATGCAATTGAGTTTGAAGTCGAATTAGCTATTGTGATTGGGAAACAAGCAAAAAAAGTCAATAAAGCAGAAGCGCTTGATTATGTATTCGGCTATACCATTTGCAATGATGTTTCTGACCGAAACCTGCAAGCGAAGGACGGCCAATATACAAGAGCAAAATCATACGCAACGTTTAAGCCATTAGGTCCGGTAGTTGAAACCGAACTCAACCCAAACCAGGTTGATATTCAATTGACATTGAACGGGGAAGTGAAGCAGCATTCCAATACGGATGATTTAATCCATGATGTAGCGTCCATCATTGAAACCGTCACCGACGTGATGACGTTAAACCCAGGGGACATCATTATCACCGGAACTCCATCTGGCGTCGGTCCATTAAAACCAGGAGATAAGGTTGAATTAGCAATTGAAGGGATTGGAAAATTGGTCAATGGTGTGGTCGATGGTACCAATCATCGCTAATGCTGCTTTTATCTAAATTCAATCCCCCGTTCGAAAGGAGACCGTCGTGAAAGCTCAATCAATCCCTTCCTTGCAAACAAGTCCAAGGCAAAAACGTAAGGGGCATGAAAGAGTTTTGGGGATCCTCATTGGTTGCCTAGCACTTGGGTTCCTCGTTTTGCAAGTATTGCCGGTTGCTGAACTGCAATGGATGGTCAGTTTCATGATTTTAGCCGTGATTATTTGGGTGTTGCCTGGAATAAGAGGCGCGACTTTGACCATCAGTTTGTTTCTGCTTATTACAGCAGTTAGCTTAATGGTGTATCACCATGTCCCAGCTCAAGAGTGGTTCAGTTCGTTGCGCATCAATTTAACGCTTGTGTCGATCATTCTTGTCGTGCCTTTGCTAGGCATTCCCGTCAAAACAGGCGGTTATGTGGAAGCGTTAAAAATTGTCTTAGCGAAAAAAATGAACGAACCTCATTTTTTCTTTTTAGGAGCGAAACTGCTGACGCATGGTCTTGGCGTCGTGTTAAACATGGGAGCGGTGTCGATTGTTAGCCAATTAACACAAGCTTCCAATATTAAATCGCCTCGCCTCGTTGCGACCGCCATCAATCGTGGCTTTGTGACGACAATGTTTTGGTCGCCTTATTTTGCCGCCATGGCGTTAATACTTAGTCAGATTCCGATTCAATGGTCATCGATTGTGCTCTATTCATTCGGCTTATCTTTGATCAGTATTTTGCTCAGCTTATTTTTAGAAAGGCCGTTTATCAAAACAAATATAAGACTAGATAAAGAAGCTCGGGTCTATAGTGCTGAGGAAGTAAAGGATGCTAAAAAGAAAGTGGCTGAACTTGTTTTTTATTTAGTGTTCATTACGGCAATGGTGCTTTTGCTTGAGTTTCTTACATCCTCGTCGATTGTGTTTATGATTTGTTTAGTGTCAATCAGCTTTCCACTTTTGTGGTGTCTGTTGAAAGGAAAGGGGAATGTTTATTGGCGTGAATGGAAAGACCACGTATTTATCGGCATTCCCCGCGTGAAAAAAGAAATTGTTCTCTTTTTAATTGCCGGATTCTTCAGTGGTGCGTTCGTCCACACCGATTTGAGTGGACCTTTGGTGGGCTTCATTCAACAAGTTTTCGGATCGTTTCAACTAGGCGCATCGCTGTTTTTAGCGGGGATTGTGTTCTTGACGGCGCTCGTCGGGATTCACCCAATTGTGCCAATCACTATTTTTGTTACAAGCATTGATCCCGCACAAATTGGCTTTAGCCAAGAATACTTTGCGTTGTTGCTGCTAGGAAGTTGGGGTGTTTCCAATACCATCGCACCCGCTACAGCTGTGAACAACCTGCTTGCCAATTTATTAAACGTAAATCTCATCGACGTCTCGATACGCTGGAATCTCAAATTTGTTCTGCTCATGTTGCTCATCATTCCACTATATTTGATGGCAGTAGGTGTGTAAAAAGCGCAAAGTCTCGGTTGTAATATAGCTAAAAAAGGAAGCACAAAAGCTGTGCTTCCTTTTTATTTCGACGTGAGGGAAACCCCCCTCGGCTTCTGTAAAAATTCAATTTTTCTTCGATTCAACTCAGTGGCTAGTAAATTGAGGAAGTCCTCTTCTAAGTTCATCTCTACTGCTTTCTTGTAGGCGTTGAGTAATTCATGGTCTTTTAGAAGTAACATCCATTCCCTCCTAATTTTTTTAGCCATACCCTCTATGAAAGTATTCCCATCTTAGCGTAAAAGCGAAGTCGTTCTCTCTCTATCTATTTTTCTATTCCCTTCGCACATATAAGCCAAACGTTGTTTTTATGAAGTTAAGCTTGCCATTTCTTGATGTAATGTTCCATCGGTAATGCGGTATACCTTGTCGCAATAATCAATGAGGCGCGTATCATGGGTGACGACAATGGTTGTTTTCTTGTTGTCAGTGGTTACTTTCCGCAACATTTCCATCACTTCAAAAGCACGCTCTGAATCAAGCGATGCGGTCGGTTCATCTGCTAAAATAATGCTCGGGTCTGTGTACAAAGCTTTGGCGATCGCGACGCGCTGGCGCTGACCACCGGACAACTCAGACGGGAAGCTGGTCATTAATTCTTGGATTCCTAAAGAAAGATAGACTTGTTCTCGCTTTTCGGGTGAGAGATTGTTCTTTTTAACCTGGTCAAGTAATTTCATTTGCTGCTGAACAGATAAAAACGGAACAAGATTCGAAGATTGAAGCACAAAGCCAATTTCTTCTAGTCTGATTTTTGCGCGCTGTTTTTCCTTTAACTCGGTAATGTCTTTGCCGTTAATAATGACTTCGCCGTTAGTAGGTGTTTGAAGTCCGCCGGCAATCGTTAAAAATGTACTTTTTCCTGAGCCGGACGGGCCAATAATCGCAATCAGCTCACCAGCTTCCCCGGTGAAATTCGTTGGTTTTAACGCTTGTATTTCCGCCTTTCCTGTTGGAAATACTTTATTAACGTTCTTTAATTGAATCAATGCCATGGTTTAACCTCCTATCGCTTTTAAAGGATCAATTTTGACAATCGTTTGGACTGAGAATAACGCCCCTAGCACCGAAACGAGTACGAGTACGATTCCATAAATGAACAAATCAAGAGCATTAAATGCGACAGGAACGGCAGCTGGTAAGAAGAAACCAGTGGTAATCGTTAGCGCCAAGCCAATGATGACACCAGCTAAAGCGAGTAAAAATGTCTGCGCGACAACGGATTTTGCTAAATAACCGCTTGAAATTCCTTGCGCCTTCATCACACCGAAAATACTAATCTTCTGGATGGTTAAAACATATAAGAAGATTGCGAGAATGACAGCAGAAATGATAAACAAGAAATAAATCATAAACGCTAACGTCAAACTTTGCTCAGAATATCCAGGCATGTTTTCGATAAAAGTTTGTGTTGGAATCACTTGCAGTTTTTCGCTAACGGGAACGTCATCAAGATTGTCGGTGCGGATGACAAAGCCATTCACTGTGCTATTCATCCGTAGCTGTTCTAACGTTTCAAGACTTCCATATAATACCGGTGCGGCGTTGAACTTCGCATCCTCGGTAAAACCAGTGATGATCAACGTTTCGTCTGTTGCGGATAATTCTAACTCGTCGCCAATCTCAAAGCCTTCCTCTTTTAAGGAATCATCAGCAATCACTTCACCTGTATCAGTAAAAGCTTCGCCTTCAATGACATCGGGCATTATAAATTCGTCATTCTTAATCCCGAAAATGGAAACATTGGACTTTAGTTCACCAGAAGTTGCAATGGCATTCATTTGCCCTAAAACTGCATATTCGTCGGTGCCATGACCGTCATAATCGTCCAACTTCAAGCTCGATTGTGGCAAGTTGACATCCGATTCCTCCGTTAAAATAATTCCATCAGCATCCCATTTTAAAACAGCTTCTTTATTTAAACTTTCTAACCCGTTCGCCAATCCTGATAAAAAGAAAACCAAGTAAGAAACGAGGGTTAATACACCAACAATCAGCATAAACCGAAGTTTATTGTTTTTCATTTCGTTCCAAGCCAGAAACATGGATTCACTTCCTTTAGTTACTTTGTATAACTATTGTATAACTAATATATAATTTTTGTAAAAATAAGGCAAACAAAAAAACCTAGCAGTTAAACTAGGTTTTTGTCTAAAACAGGAGACAATGTTTGCAACCAATTTTGGTCGGTAGGGGAGATGTCCCACCTTGGTGGCATGGCTTTGCTTTGATTTACGGCCAACCCGCCAACGATAAATTTCAGCTTTGGATTTTCAGTTTTTAAGGTTTCGATATAGTGCGAAATTATCGGTTCATCACTTTTACGGGACGTGGAGATGGCAACAATTTCGATGTCTTTTTCGTTGATCAAGTCACTAAGTCCGTCGAGCGGTGTATCAGCTCCGATATAATAAACCGGATAATGCTGCTCGCGTAGTGACAATGTGAAAAGAATTAACCCAAGTTGATGGTGTTCGCCTTCAGGGCAGAAAGCCATCACTTTTGGCAAGGTATCGAATGTGCGAAACAAGTTAAAAAACGTCATCGCTCGCTGCAAAACCAGATTGCTAATCATATGTTCTTTCGCTACGTGCAGCTCGCCTCTTTCCCAAGCATCGCCCACTTTGTACATGAGCGGAACAATAATTGAGAAAAATACGGTTTTATAGTGAAATTGTGAAAAATAAAGATCAAGCAAAAAATGACATTGCTTAGCGTCCATCTTGGTTACGGCTTGAAATAACTCATTGATTTGATTTTCAAATTGCTGGTCGTGGTTCAGTTCAGATGTGTTAAAAGAAAGCGGTGCTTCCTTTTGCTTATCATGCAACATTTTGACCGCCTGACTAACAGCAATCCCATTTTCTTGCACTTGTTTTTTTAACCATTTTAAATCATTCACTTGTGCTTCTGTATAGACCCGGTGACCAGACTCGGTTCGCTCTGGAACGACCGCCTGATAACGCTGTTCCCAAGATCGAATCGTCACCGTTGGCATATCCACCATTTTGGAAACAGCCTTAATATTGTACAAAACCTTACACCACCTTATACAAAGGTTATATGTTTGTTATATAAGATAGGTATCACTATAACTTAGATAGAGATGGAATACAAGATTGTGCAAATAAACTTCTCTTGTGTTCTAGCATGTTTCTTATTAAGATAGTAAGTAATTTTTTAGACTGTGGAGGTTCAAAAATGATTGACCAGAAAATCCTACCGGCTTCATCAAATATGCGAGAGTTTGAACGGTTTTTAGAAAGCCCATATGAAATTGGCGTCTTTCTAGATTTACATATTGCCCAGCTTAAAAACGTCAACAGAATGGCCAAAGCGGCTGGCAAGAAAATGATTTATCATGTCGATCTCATTCAAGGCATCAAAAGTGATGAATATGCGACTGAATATATTTGCCAAGAATTTAAGCCTTTTGGGTTAATCTCGACAAAGACAGGCGTGATTCAAAAAGCAAAACAAAAAGGAGTTGTCGCGGTTCAGCGCGTGTTTTTGCTCGACAGTCATGCACTGGAGAAAAGTTTAAAACTGGTTGAAAAAACACGTCCTGATTATATCGAAGTGCTTCCAGGGGCAATGCCATGGATGATTACTGAAGTAAAAGAGCGAGTGGGCGTCCCGATTTTTGCGGGCGGATTAATTCGCACAAAAGAAGAAGTAGAAAATGCACTGAATGCCGGTGCCACTGCGATTACCACTTCAAAAACCGACTTGTGGCACTGATTTTTACTATCTTTATCTTAATTAAGTTGTTGACAACGTTTTCATGCAAATTTATACTAGCTTTAAAAGTTAATAGATTTGTGACGGAGAGAAGGAGATTCACGCAGCGCCCATTTCGATGGGTTGTTCTGTTGTGGGTCTCTTTTTGTTTTCGTCGAGTAAATATGTATAAGGGGGAAGGGAGAAAATGACACCGTTTGTTGGAGAATTAGTCGGCACGATGATTTTAATCGTTTTAGGTGCTGGGATTGGTGCTGGTTCATCATTATCGAAATCTTACGCCCAAAATGCGGGCTGGATTGTTATCACACTTGCTTGGGGACTTGCGGTGACGATGGGGGTATTCGCGGTTGGGTCGGTTAGTGGTGCACACTTGAATCCGGCTGTCACCATTGCGTTGGCACTGAATGGAGATTTCGCTTGGGCAGAGGTTCCAGCTTATATTGTCGCCCAAATGATTGGAGCGATCATCGGTTCTGTGATTGTATATTTGCATTATTTGCCGCACTGGAAAGAAACGAAAGATCCTGGTGTAAAGCTAGGCGTGTTTTCAACAAGTCCAGCGATTCCACATACATTTTCAAATTTACTAAGTGAGGTCATTGGAACGTTTTTCCTGGTACTGGGACTTTTATACATTGGCGCGAACCAATTTACCGAAGGCTTGAATCCACTCGCGGTTGGCTTGCTGATTGTCGTGATTGGGATGTCTTTAGGAGGAACAACAGGTTATGCCATCAATCCGGCTCGTGACCTTGGTCCACGAATTGCGCACTTTTTCTTGCCGATTGCTGGAAAGGGCAGCTCCAACTGGAGATACGCATGGATTCCTGTCGTTGGTCCGATTTTAGGTGGCAGTTTGGGAACTGTTTTTTACCAAGCCGCTTTCATCGGAAATATGAATGGATTATTATGGAGTGTAGTAGCGTTAAATGCACTTGTGCTAGGTGTTGCGTTTTTTGTAAGTGAAAAGGGAGTTATTCAAGGTCAGGCATCAAAGACCGCTTAATGAATATTAGAACACGGGGGAAATAATGATGGAAAACTATATCTTATCTTTAGATCAAGGAACAACAAGTTCCCGGGCGATTCTTTTTAATCAAAAAGGAGAGATTGCGCATTCCGCTCAACATGAGTTTACGCAATACTTTCCAAAGCCAGGTTGGGTTGAGCATAACGCAAATGAAATTTGGGGTTCAATTTTATCGGTGATTGCCGAAGTGTTGTCAGAATCAGCAATTAAGCCGGAACAAATCGCCGGGATTGGCATCACCAATCAACGAGAAACAGCGGTAGTTTGGGATAAAGAAACCGGAGAACCCATTTACAATGCGATTGTTTGGCAGTCGAGACAAACAAGTGAAATTTGCGACGAGTTAAAAGCAAAAGGCTATAATGACTTGTTTCGTGAAAAAACAGGGTTGCTGATTGATGCTTATTTCTCGGGAACAAAAGTGAAGTGGATACTAGACAATGTGGAAGGTGCGCGTGAAAAAGCAGAACAAGGAAAGCTCTTGTTTGGAACGATTGATACGTGGCTAATTTGGAAACTATCCGGAGGACGTGCTCACGTAACCGATTATTCGAATGCCGCAAGAACGCTGATGTATAATATTTACGAGCTCAAATGGGATGATGAGTTGCTTGAAATCCTTGATGTGCCTAAATCAATGCTTCCAGAAGTTCGAGCTTCCTCTGAGGTTTATGCGCATACGATTGATTATCATTTCTTTGGCAAAGAAGTACCGATTGCCGGCGCGGCAGGTGATCAACAGGCAGCATTGTTTGGTCAGGCATGTTTTGAAAAAGGAATGGCGAAAAACACGTATGGAACCGGTTGCTTTATGCTGATGAATACTGGGGAAAAAGCCGTTTCTTCTAAGCACGGATTGTTAACAACGATTGCTTGGGGCTTAGATGGAAAAGTTGAATATGCGTTAGAAGGTAGCATTTTTGTTGCAGGTTCTGCGATTCAATGGCTTCGTGACGGTTTAAGAATGATCAAAGATGCCAAAGACAGTGAAGGTTATGCAGCGAAAGTGGATTCGACAGAAGGTGTTTATGTGGTGCCAGCGTTTGTCGGTTTAGGAACACCTTATTGGGACAGCGATGTTCGTGGCGCCGTATTTGGTTTGACACGCGGGACATCAAAAGAACATTTTGTTCGTGCGACACTCGAATCACTCGCTTATCAAACGAAAGATGTTTTAGCTGCCATGGAAGCGGATGCAGAAATCCAAGTAAAAAAACTTCGGGTTGATGGCGGCGCCGTGAAAAACAATTTCCTTATGGATTTCCAAAGTGACCTTTTAAATGTGTCCGTAGAAAGACCAAGAATTAATGAAACAACAGCACTAGGTGCAGCTTATTTAGCGGGGCTTGCCGTCGGATTCTGGGAAAGCCAAGAAGAGATTAGCAAACAATGGGCTGTTGATCGCGGATTTGAACCAAGCATGACCGAAGAAACGCGTTCCAAGTTATATGAAGGCTGGAAAAAAGCGGTTCAGGCTGCGATGGTGTTTAAATAGGTTTTAAAAAAGAACTTTTAATCATGCAAAAGGGCGTTCTACACTGTACGAAAAAAACTTTTAATGGTACACTATAAATAAGTTAATAATAGGTTGGAGATTAGGAGAGACCGCAAAAACATTACTGTATTGAGGAGTAATGTCTTTTGCGGTCTCTTTTTGTTTTTTCACGAATATAAAACTAACAGGAGGAGTTCAACATGACATTCTCAAATTTACAGCGTACTGAGCTTGTGAATACTTTAAAAAATAAACATTATGATGTGCTAGTGATTGGCGGAGGAATTACAGGTGCTGGGATCGCGCTTGATGCATCGACGCGCGGGATTTCTACCGCTCTCGTTGAAATGCAGGACTTTGCCGCAGGAACATCCAGTCGTTCGACGAAACTCGTACATGGCGGTCTCCGTTATTTAAAACAATTCGAAGTGAAAATGGTCGCTGAGGTCGGAAAGGAAAGAGCAATTGTATATGAAAATGGTCCACATGTGACAACACCTGAGTGGATGCTGTTGCCGCTTCATCAAGGCGGAACGTTTGGCAAGTTTTCCACATCCATTGGGCTTCGAGTTTATGACTTTTTAGCAGGAGTTAAGAAATCAGAACGGCGTTCAATGTTGTCGGTTGACGAAACGTTAGCGAAAGAACCACTTGTCAAAAAGGGCGGCTTAAAAGGTGGTGGGTATTATGTGGAATACCGTACCGATGATGCTCGCTTAACGATTGAAGTGATGAAAGCAGCGGTTGAACAAGGCGCAGTTGCCGCCAATTACACGAAAGTTATCAATCTTATTTATGAAAACTCAAAAGTAGTCGGGGTGCTCGTTGAAGATCAATTAACAGGCGAACAATACGAAATTCGGGCAACGAAGATTGTCAACGCAGCTGGTCCATGGGTGGATCAAATTCGGGAAATGGATCAATCGAAAAAAGGCAAAACATTGCAGTTATCAAAAGGCGTTCATGTCGTCATTGACCAAAAACGTTTCCCGTTAAAACAAGCGGTTTACTTCGATACGCCAGACGGACGCATGGTGTTTGCGATTCCAAGAGATGGCAAGGCATATGTTGGTACAACCGATACTTTTTATAATGAAGATGCTGTGAATCCTAGAATGACCATCAGTGATCGTACGTATATTATCAACGCGATTAACTATATGTTCCCGGATGTAAAAATCAGTGAAAAAGACATTGAATCCAGCTGGGCTGGTGTGAGGCCGCTTATTTACGAAGAAGGCAAAGACCCATCTGAAATTTCACGGAAAGATGAAGTTTGGGAATCAAACTCCGGTTTGATCACGATTGCTGGTGGAAAATTAACAGGCTACCGGAAAATGGCCGAAATGATTGTCGACTTGCTTGCTACTAAATTTAAAGCAGAGCAAGGAAGAGAAGTTCCAGCATGTAAAACAAAACATTTACCGATTTCAGGAGGAAATGTCGGCGGGGCTGCGCAATTTGATTCATTTGTAGCAAACCAGATTCAAAAAGGAGTGGACTTGGGGTTTACAAAAGACGAAGCCGAGCAACTGGCAAGAACGTACGGCTCGAATATTGAACAGGTTTACGGGCTTCTTGAACAAAAGAAGGATGACGCGGCCAAATACAAATTGCCTTTACCTTTATTTGCGAAACTTGTTTATGCGATGGATCAAGAAATGGTCGCCACACCGCTCGATTTCTTTAACCGTCGCACAGGAGCGATCTTGTTTAATATCAAACTTGTTGATAAATGGAAAACACAAGTGCTTAATTATATGGCCGATCAGTTTAAGTGGAATGCTAAACAGAAGAAACAGCATCAATGCACTCTAGAAAAAGCACTTCAAGAGGCGGTTACACCATGTGATGAGGAGCCAAAAGCTGCTGCGAACTAAATAAAAGAAGCCCTGCAACAGTGTTGTAGGGCTTCTAAGTGTAAAATGCACGGGTTTATTCGCTGTAGGGAGAATAGTTGCCGAGATTTATTTGCTCTACAGCGAATAAATTCGGCCTTTCAATCAGATATATTCGCCCTAGGGAAAATAAACCAAAATCAATTATTCTTATAAACTTCAATAATCTTCGTCATCTGTGCAGTCATAACTTCCTGTGCCGCGGTCATCAAATTGCTAAGGTGAATCTGTGGATTCGCACTTACTTGTTTTACGATTTCCCCAACCGCAGCCAACGAAATTTCGGTATTCACATTAATTTTACGAATGCCGCGATCAATCGCTTGTAACACTTGATCTTCCGGTGTTCCTGAGCCGCCGTGGAGCACAAGTGGAATCTGAATACGATCAGCAATCTTTTCTAATAACTCTAACTGTAAATTTGGTTCGCCTTTATACATCCCATGAACCGTTCCAATTGAAGCGGCTAAAAAGTCAACATTTGTTTCGCGTACAAACCATGCTGCTTCATCCGGATCTGTCAAACGACCATCGCCTTCTTCCTCGTCTGAAAAGTCACCTTTTGCCATTGAGCCAATTTCCGCTTCCACAAACACACCTGCAGCATGTGCAAGTTCAACAACATGCTTCGTTGTTTTCACGTTTTCTTCCATTGGTAAAGCCGAGCCATCATACATAACAGACGAAAAGCCACATGCAATCGCACGTTTAACCGTTTCCAATTGATAGCTATGGTCTAAATGAAGTGCAACAGGGATAGAAGCCCAACGCGCAGCTTCCAGTGTAATAGCCGCAAATGCTTCGATGTTCATATAATCTTGATAGCGCTCGCCGTAGGCAATGATCACGCCTTTATTTGCCTTTTCTCCAGCGGCAATCGCTGCTTGAACGGTTTCTGCATTGTAGCAATTAAAAGCAGCAATCGCGCTATTAGTTTCTTCTGCTGATTGTAGCAATTCCTTCGTTGTAGTAATCATGTCAAAATCCCCTCCACTTTTTGTAAGTAAACTACATTATATTCTCAATATTATGGGGAAAACTACAAGAAAACAACTACATTTTGTCGAATCTTTGTCGAAAGTTTGTCGTTTTTGTGAAAAAACACTTGTGAAAGCGCTAATCATGTAGTAATATTACTACAGAAGCAAGGAGGTGTTGAACCTAGTGCCAAATTTTCTTGAACGTGTGAACGAAAAAAGAGAAGCGTTAACAGCTTCAGAGCAAAAAATCATTGAACAATTAGAAAAACACGAAAAACCGTTTCTATTATCAATGAACGAACTTTCGAGTTTAAGCGGTGTCAGTGAACCCAGTGTCGTCCGTTTGTATCGAAAGTTAGGTTATGCCAGTTACCAAGAACTAAAGGTCGCGCTTGCACAAGAGCATGCAGCTAATGGTCCATCTTATTCTTCTGACAATAATGAGATCAAAGAAAGTGACAAAGCAGATGTGGTGTTTGAAAAAATCGGCGATCAACTTTCTAGTGCAATGATGATGACAAAAGAAAAGTTGAATGTCGATCAAATGGAAGAAGCGGTGGGGAAAATCGCGAAAGCGGCTAGACTATTTTTCTTTGGACAAGGCCTTTCTGGAACGATAGCTGAAGATGGTGCTCATAAATTCATGCGAATTGGCGGAACAACCCTTGCTGTGAAAGACCCTCATTACCAAGCGATCTATGCAAGTCATATGACAGAAGAGGATGTAGTGATTGCGATTTCGCACTCAGGAGAAACCGTTAACATCATTGAGGTTGTAGATATGAGTAAAAAGAGTGGGGCAACTTGCATCATTATTACGTCAAATCCCAACACTACGCTCGCCAAAATGGCAGATATCTTGCTGCTCACGCAAGCGCAAGAAACGGAAAACCGCTCCGATGCGATGGTCAGTCGACTGGTCCAACTCGCTCTAATTGATACATTGTATACACGGGTAGTGAGTGTAGGAGACAGCGACATAAAGAAAGCGGTTAATTTGTCGCGACTCGCGGTTACACGCATGAAAAAATAGAACTTTCAATAAAATGGAAGCGCTAATAAGATAAACAGACTAAAAATGGAAGCGTTATAAAACGTATAATTTGGGGAGGAACACAACATGTTAACAGGCAATGCCCTTATTGTAGGATTCATTGTTGCTCTTATTCTACTATTTGTCTTTATTATTAAATTTAAGTGGGACGCCTTTATCTCGCTATTAGTTATCGCGATTGGGCTTGGCCTAGTTTCGAGTATTCCTGCGAAAGATGTACCGGGCATCGTTGCCGGTGGATTTGGTAGTACGTTAACCGGCGTCGGGATTTTGATTGGTCTTGGAATTATTTTTGGCCAATTCTTAGCTTCTTCTGGTGCGATTAGTAAAATTGCCACTGGGATGCTTCGCGCTTTTGGAGTGAAAAACTCTCCATACGCAATGGGTGCGACCGCCATCACGGTTTCAATTCCAGTATTCTTTGATGCAGCGTTCATTATTTTACACAAACTGATTCAGAACTTATCGATTAAAACGAAAATCTCTCTTTCTACTTTTGTCGCGATTCTTGCGATTGGTTTAATCACTGCGCACAGCTTAATCATTCCAACTCCAGGTCCGCTCGTTGTTGCTGACCAAGTTGGTTCAGATATCGGGATTTTCTTTATCTACGGTTTGCTTGTTGCGATTCCTGGGGTTCTAGTCGGAGGAATTATTTACGGGAAGTTTATTGGGAAAAAGATCACCAACGAAGGTCGTCTTCATCCCTCTGAAATTACAGAAATGGAAGAAACAAAAGATCCGAACCAAAAAGAAATCTCAACAGGTCTTTCTTTTGGAATGTTGCTTCTTCCAATCGTGTTGATTTTATCAAACACAGTTGTTGGTTTAATTTTTAAAGAGAATCCAGATCATATTGTAAACACTTTCTTTGCGGTTATCGGGGACAAAAACGTAGCCCTATTAATCAGTGTGATTGTCGCGATGTTCGTATTAAAACCTTACATTAAAGAAGACAGCAGCAAAATCTTCTCTGATGCATTTGATCAAAGCGGAATGGTTATTTTAATCACAGGTGCTGGTGGAGCATTCGGAAAAGTGGTTCAAGAAACTGGAATTGGTGACTTGATCATCGACTTAATGCAAGGTCTAAGCATGCCAGCTTTACTTCTTGCGTTCTTGTTCTCGCAAATTTTACGTGCATCACTAGGTTCTGCAACAGTTGCACTTGTCACAACTTCTGCGATCATGGGACCGATGGCCATTGAGCTTGGCGTATCACCAGTATTACTAGGGCTTGCGATCTGTGCCGGTGGTGTTGGTTTATCTTTACCAAACGATTCAGGTTTCTGGGTAGTAAGTAAATTCGGTCGCTTGTCAATGACCGAAACATTGAAAGTATGGTCGATCGGTGGCTTCTTATCCGGTGTTACGGCCCTTATCGCTGTTTATATTTTGAGCATGTTTACAGGAATTTTACCAGGATTGTAAGACTGGGAGCTTGTTAGAATGATAGATTGCGAGTGAAGATGATTCGTCACTCGCTTCCCTTTAAAAATCATTTGTGAGATTATAAACAAACTTAGACTACTAGAATGGAGATGGAGTTATTATGAAAAAAAGTGTTGGATTTATTGGACTTGGAATTATGGGAACACCGATGGTACGCAACTTATTGAAGAACGGGAATCAAGTTACTGTGTTCGACTTAAACCAAGCAGCCGTTGATACGCTTGTAACTGAGGGAGCGAATCCTGCATCGTCCGGGAAAGAAGTCGCACTAGCTAGCGATGTCGTCATCACGATGTTACCAAAAGGCGTACACGTGCGCCAAGCTGTTTTCGGTGAAAATGGAGTCATGGAAGGCTCTCGTGAAGGCACGGTCATCATCGACATGAGTTCGGTTTCACCAGTTGAATCAAAAGAAATGGCGAGCCTTGCTGCCGAAAAAGGTGTTTACTTCCTTGATGCACCAGTAAGTGGTGGGGAGCCAAAAGCAATCGATGGAACGCTTGCGATCATGGTTGGTGGAAATGCGGAAGTGTTTGAAGATGTAAAACCTATACTAGCTGATATGGGGAGCGACATCGTACTTGTTGGGGATTCAGGATGTGGAACAACGGCGAAACTTGCGAACCAAATCATCGTAAACTTAAACATTGCTGCTGTTTCTGAAGCGCTTGTGCTTGCAGAAAAAGCTGGAATCGATGTAGAAAAAATGTACCAAGCTATCCGTGGGGGACTGGCAGGAAGCACGGTCATGGATGCGAAAATTCCAATGATCATTGACCGCAACTTCAAAGCTGGCGGCCGTGTCGATATCAATATGAAAGATTTAACGAACGTGATGAACACAGCGCATGAACTAGCTGTTCCACTTCCATTATCTGCGCAACTGCTTGAAATCTTCCATAGTTTAAAAGCGGACGGAAAAGAAGCGTTAGATCATGCAAGTATTGTGCAACATTATGAGAAACTAGCGAATGTAGTTGTTGGCGGAAAGGAGCAATAAAAATGGCAAAAGCATCTGAACTATTAGCAAACCTTAAAGACGTGAATCGTGAAGAAGTTCAAGCGAATCTAGTGGAAGAGCGCAAGAATTTTAACTATAAAATTGTTGTCCTTGATGATGACCCAACCGGTGTTCAAACCGTTCATGGTGTCTCCGTTTATACCGATTGGACGAAAGAAAGCATCGAGCAAGGTTTCCGTGAAGAAAAAAGCATCTTTTTCTTACTAACCAATTCGCGTAGTTTTACAGCAAAGGAAACAATGGAAGTGCACCAGGACATCGCGCGTCGTGTGCATGAAGTGTCCCAGCAGGAAGGTATTCCGTATGTAATCATCAGCCGAGGTGATTCCACATTGCGTGGACATTACCCGCTTGAAACAGAAACAATGAAAAACACAATTGAAAACGTGTCTGATGCTTCTTTTGACGGCGAAATCATTATTCCCTTCTTCAAAGAAGGTGGACGTTTAACAATCAACAATGTTCATTACGTTCAATACGGGGAAGAACTGGTTCCTGCTGGCGAAACGGAGTTTGCGAAAGACCGTACTTTCGGTTATCAATCCTCTCACTTAGGTGAATGGGTCGAAGAAAAAACAAATGGGGAGTATACAAAAGAAGGTACAACTTACATTAGCCTAGAAGACCTTCGTTCCTTGAATGTTGCAGGAATTAAAGAGCAGTTAATGAGTGTAACAAACTTTAATAAAGTAGTCGTCAATGCCGTTGATTATGTCGATGTTGAAGTATTTGTCACAGCGTTCATTCAAGCAATGAAGGAAGGCAAGAAATTTATTTGCCGCAGTGCCGCTGCACTCACAAAAGTTATCGGTGGCATCCCTGACAAAGCGTTGTTAACAAGAGAAGAACTAATTACCGAAGAAACAACAAACGGTGGTCTTGTCGCGGTTGGTTCACACGTACAAAAGACAACCGAGCAATTATATGCGCTTTTAGATAGTGGTCTTGTGACTCCAGTTGAGTTTGATGTTCACTTAGTGTTAGATGACGAGAAGTTCCAGCAAGAAGTTGATCGTGTTCGTACGACTTGTGAAGAGCTAATCACCGCTGGCAAGTCTGTCGTGTATTACACTCGCCGTGAGCGCTTAGACTTAGGCGAAGGCCGTGCGGAAGAAGAGTTAAAGCTTTCCGTAAAAATTTCCGACGCCGTCACAAGCATCGTTCATGACTTAAAAGTAAAGCCGAAGTACATTATCGCCAAAGGTGGAATTACCTCTTCAAGTATCGGTACAGTCGGTTTATCTGTTAAACGTGCAGAAGTATCCGGTCAAGTCGCACCAGGAATTCCAGTCTGGAAAACAGGCGAAGAAAGCAAATTCCCACACACTTCTTATGTTGTCTTCCCAGGAAACGTTGGAACAAAAGACACTTTAAAAGAAGTTGTTGAAGTGTTGGAAGAGAAGTAGTATAAAAAACCCCTGCGAATGTTGATTCGCAGGGGTTTTATTTTTTATTAGAGGTAAGAGGGAAGGTATACCGTAATAATCGAGGTAATTTTTTTATTATTTGAATAATATTTTTGTTGACTCTTTAAAACGGTTACATTATATTGTGTATATACAAGTTATTATCTTAGAGGTTTACACTAAAATATTTTTTTGGAAGAAAACTAAAACGTTTTCGCTCAGAAAGACTAGGAAAGAACTCTCTTTTTTTGCCACTACACTAGAACGTTTTCGGTGACGAAGAGAATTTTTTTTACCGAAACACTAAAACGTTTTCGAGAAAAAGAGTATTATTTTTTTAACCTAACTCGAAAACGTTTTCGGAAAGGAGCTAGTTTATGATGATGAACTACACGATGGGGAAAGGCAACTTTACAAACTGGATCGTATCGGAGGTGGAATTCTCTCCAGATACATTGGGGAAATGCGAATCCATTATGTATCTTGGAAATGGGTATTTGGGCCTTCGGTCTGCCACAGAAGAAGCTTATCTAAAAGAAACTAGAGACTTATTTGTAAGCGGTACCTTTAACAAGTTCGATGAAAATGAAGTAACGGAGCTACCTAACTTAGCAGATGTAACTCGTCTTGATATTCGGATTGATGGAGAGCGTTTCAGCTTAGAGTTTGGAGAAACAGAGGATTATGTTCGTCAACTGAACCTAAAGACAGCAGAATTAACTAGAACATTTACTTGGACCTCTCCAAAAGGAAAAACGGTACGATTCCACTTTAGACGTTTTGTCTCTCTCGAAAACCTTCACTTGATTGGAATGAAGATGGACGTGGAAAGTGTCACACACCCCGTTACGATTTCTTTTGACTCTGGAATTAATGCTCAAATGAGCAATACGGGTGCCCAGCATTTCCATGAAGGCGAACGTAGAATTTTTGATAAGCGATTTGTTCAACTCGTTCAAACTACTACACAGTCTAAAATTGATATGGTATTAAATACGGCACACAAAGTAATGGTGAATGGTGTTGAAGTATCTGAACCAGTGATGAATATGGATCGCCGTAAAGTTTGGTTGAACTTCCAAGCGAATCTTGAACCAGGTGACAAACTAGAAATGGAAAAGGTTACAACTGTTTATACTAGCCGTGACAAAGAATTTGATACACCAGATTACGACCTTGGGCAGTTGCGTGAAACTTCATTAGAGGATTTACGGACAAGCTTTGAAAAAGGCTATCAATTCTTGTTGGAAGAGCATCAAGATGCTTGGAATCGAAAAGTATGGAATGCCTATAATCTCGAAGTAAATAGTAAAGACTCATTTGATGTGCTTGCGCTTCGCTTTGCGATGTATCATTTAACCATTATGACACCTGCTCATGACGAAAGAATGGGAATTGGTGCAAAAGCATTAAGTGGGGAAGGCTATAAAGGTCATTCATTCTGGGATACCGAAATTTTTATTCTACCATTTTTTATGTATTCGAACCCAGAAGTTGCAAAATCTCTCTTAAAATATCGTTACCTTGGCCTGGTAGGTGCACGTAAAAAGGCAGCCGAAAATGGTTATGAAGGCGCGATGTACCCTTGGGAAGCAGCTTGGCCAACAGATGGTGAAGTGACACCGGTTTGGGGCGCGGTTGATATTGTGACTGGTGAGCAAACAAAAATTTGGTCCGGTTTTATCGAACAGCATATTACGGCAGATATTGCGAATGCCGTTCATCAATATTATACGATTACAGGTGACCAAGAGTTTATGGATGAATATGGGTATGAGATGATTTTCGATACCGCTACATTCTGGGCAAGCCGTCTTGAATGGAATGAAGATAAACAAGAGTACCAAATTAATCAAGTTGTCGGGCCAGATGAATACAAAGAACATGTTGATAACAACGCCTTCACGAATTATATGGCTCACCACAATATGCAGCTTGCAATCCGTTATGCAGATGCGCTTAAGCAAGAAAACCCAGAACGCTATAAAGCACTTAATAATGACTTAAATTTAGACGCAGCTTATAAAAATTGGCAGTCTAAATCAGATAAATTATATTTGCCTCAGCCACGGGAAGAGGATCTGGTCATTCCGCAAGATGATACGTATTTACAGTTAAAAGAAATCGATTTAACCAAATACAAAAATCAAGAAAAGGTTGGTAGTTTGTTCAATGAATATAACCTTGAGCAAGTAAATCAGATGCAAATTACGAAGCAAGCAGACGTGGTCATCTTGCAATTACTATTAGAGCAATCATTCTCAAAAGAAGTGAAGAAAGCGAACTTCAATTATTATGAGCCAAGAACCTTACACGATTCTTCGTTAAGTCTTTCAACACATGCGATACTGGCTAATGACCTTGGTGAAGAAGATCTTGCGTATTCTTTGTTTAAAAGAGCAACTGAAATCGACTTGGGTCCAGCGAAATTCTCATCCGATCATGGTGTCCATGCTGCCTCCATCGGTGGAATCTGGATGTCAGCTGTCTTAGGATTTGCAGGTGTGCGTGTACTAGATGGAAAACTACGGATTAATCCAAAGTTACCGAAGCATTGGGATGATATGAAGTTCACAATCTACTGGAAAGGACAACCTGTGACCTTGACCATTACACAAAGCTCTTTAACAGTTAAAGCTGAAAACTATGAAATATTCGCTTTTGAAACATTCGGAAACACTTATGAGTGCAAAGACCAATTAGAAATTAAAATTAATTCATAATTCCTTAAGGGGGAAAACTCATGAAAAAAGTAGCTAAGTTTATTGCAGGTGCATTTTTAGTGGCAGGGTTAACAGCTTGTGGATCTTCGGATGAAACAAATAGTGAAAACGGTGGTGCAGCGGGAGATGACTCTATTACTCTAGCAGTATGGGGTTCTTCACCTGCTGAAACAGAAGGTTTAGAGCAAACAGTTACAAGCTTTGAAGAAGCATCTGGTATAGATGTAGAAATTGAAGTGATTCAAGATAATTTCCAAGATGCTTTAACTGCACGCTTTGCAGCGAAAAATGCTCCAGATGTATTTTACCTTGAATCATTTGCGGCTCCTAAATTTATCGCCAGTGGAGTGTTAGCGGACATCTCTGAAGATGTAGAAAATCCAGAGGATTTTTATCAGCCACTATTAGACTCTTTCAAAGATGAAGAAGGCAAACTTTATGCCCTTCCAAAAGATTATTCAACACTTGGGATGTACATTAATACAGATCTATTAACAGAAGCTGGTTATTCTGTTGAAGATGTTCCTACAGATTGGGACGGTTTGGTTGCTTTTGCTGAAGAACTTCAAGGCAAATTATCGGGTGACCAAGCTGCAGTGATTTTTGACGCAACAATGGCAAGAAATATGAGTAGTTTAATTGCAAGTGGATTAAATCCAGTGAATGAAGAAAACCGTGCTGACTTTACTTCAAGCCCAGAGGCACTTGACTATCTGCAAAGCCTAGTTGATGGAAATAAAGCCGGTTACCTTCAAAATCCAACTATTGATCTTGGTATGGACTCTGCAGGGGCAGCGTTTGGGTTAAACAAAGCCGTAATCATGATTGAAGGAAACTGGGTACTAAGTGCTTTGAACCAGAATTACCCTGATGTAAACTTTGAAGTTTTGGAAGCGCCAACCGTTAATGGGGAGAAACAAACGATGACATTTAATGTTGGTTATGCAATTGCAAAAGATACTGACAACAAAAAAGCAGCAGTAGATTTCGTTTCCTACATGACTGGAGAAGGTCAACAACAGTGGAGCGAAATCTCTGGAACATT
>Ga0182742_1002423_pt1 | contig 20633 bp, 20 predicted proteins | sample eDN5th37CBELigMG_FD_128880 | JGI IMG/M metagenome (GOLD analysis project Ga0182742, IMG submission 128880) | Enriched Miracle-Growth compost microbial communities from Emeryville, California, USA - eDNA 5th pass 37_C BE-Lig MG (version 2)... ... | reverse complement strand
TTTGAAAATGCCTGGAGCTATGTTCCATTATTCCTAATCCTTTATTTCTTTATGCGGCCAATCAATTTTAATAGTCCTCTTCCAACTAGTACATTAGTAGGCTATTTTATTATCCTTGCATCAGTAATAAGTATTCCGAGTATTGTTTCGTCGGTCAGGCAAAAAACAGCTGAATTGAATACATCCGTTTTTATTGAATCGGCGAAGGTATTGGGTGCTGGAAGAAATCGAATTATTTGGGTACATATTTTTCCTTTATTAAAGGAATCGTTGCTGGTCACTTTTATCCTTGAAATCGTATATGTTATTACTTTAATGGGGCAGCTGGCGCTGGTTAATATTTTCATTGGCGGCACAACCGTCCGATTTGATCCGCTCATTTATCTTTCTGTTACCAAGGAACTTGCTGGACTTGTTGGTCAAGCTGGGGGAAATATTTATGGCAATACGCACATTCTTATAGTTCCGCTTATTGTTCTTTTATTTACAACCTTTTCATTTAGCCTGCTGGCAAATGGCTTGAAAAATCGCTTCCAAGCAAATTACTCTAGAACACCTTGGATAAAGACTGGTCAGCACGTACCATATAAACCTGTAAGAAAGACCTTTAAAGCGAAGCGTAAGTGGGTGCCACACGGTGAAAAATTGGGTCTATTGGCATTGTGCATGATCTTTGCAGCTGCAGGAATATACGTATATAGCACAAAAGATGCTGATATTGGCGTGAAAAGCGGCAGTGAAGCCAAGTATGATTTGTCGTTTGAAATGAACGAGACAGGTGTGTTTGAAACAGCGGCAAATATACAGGTGAAAAATAGATCAGAGCAAAATTGGGATGATTTAATTTTTTATTTCATTCCAAACGTCTTTCAAAAAGGACATTCTTTTGCCTCTGTTAAGGGTTATGCAAACATAAAAATGAAAGAAATTGCCGTCAACGGGGAGAAGGCGACCTTTACCCTAGAAAATGACACATTAAGGGTTGAGATTCCAGAATCGATGAAGAAGAAAAAAACCCACAAGGTGAAAGTTATTTATTCCTTTACCATTCCAGAGGAGGGTGTTCGTTTTTCAAAGGTTAAGGATAACTTTTATCTGGCTCATTGGTATCCAATGGCGGCTGTATTCCAAGATGGGAAATGGAACAAAGAGGATTATTCCGACGGGATGGAAACTTTTCACACAGACTTTTCAAACTTCAGCGTTTCCTACAAGCTGCCAAAGGGGTATACGTTTGTATCAACTGCAGAAAAGGACCCTGAATCAGGAGTAACCAAAGGGAAAGTTCGTGCAAAAAAGGTCCGTGACTTTTTTATAGCTATTATCAAGGATACAGATATGCAGCAATATGATATAGAGGCGTCTGATAACGTGAAGATTCGGCTGTTTTCAAGAGATGATCACCATAAAGATATAGAGGAAACTCTGAAGCTCGCAAAAGATGCCTTGTCCTTTTATCAAGAGAAAATCGGAAAATATCCGCATAAGCAATTAGATATTCTATTAGATGCCGGTCCGTTTATGGAATACTCTGGTGCTGTGACAATTAATCCATATTACGAGGATACGTCCTTCTACCGCAATGCAGTTGTTCATGAAATCGCCCATCAGTATTTTTACGGAGTGGTTTCAAGTGACCAATACCATCAGGCCTGGATTGATGAAGGAATGACTGAGTTTGCCACATCGATGTACTTTTATGCGGGAAGAAATCAGCCCAAGGAACAGGCGTTCAGCATTCCAAATCGCCGTATGGATACGATCAAATCCTTAGGGCTGGGAAGACAGTATTCAAATATTCCGTTGGACCAAGTGGAAAATTCGGGATACATATACGGCCAGCCCGCGGTGGAACTTTTAAAAATGATAGAGGAAAAATATCAGTTAAAAGGGGATAATGTCAAGGATGCTGCTATGCAATTCCTATCCGATTATTATCACCGTTTTCAGTATAAGGAAGCAGATACAAACGAATTTATTCGGTTTGCCAAAGCCTATTTTAGTGTGCCTGCCGGGTATTTTAATAGGTGGCTGGACACCTCGAAAATAGAACAATAAAATTGACAAAAAAACAAGCAGTGGCTGCTGCTTGTTTTTTAGTCTAACTGATCAATAACAATTTGTTTTCCTTTTTGCTTAGGCACCTTTATTTGCAGCAGTCCATTTTGATAGGTAGCTTTTACTTTGCTTTCCAGAATTGGCTGTGGAAAAGGTATAGTTCTGCTGGATCGCTGCATGGATTGGCGCCTTTTTACAATCTTTTGCTGTTCATTTTCTTCTTGAATGATTTCATTTGATTGGACGGTAATCGTTAGATAATTATCAAGAATATCAATTTGAATTTGATCTTTTTTTATTCCGGGAAGCTCAGCCGTAATAATATGTTCTTCAGCGGTTTCCCTGACATTCACTGGAAATGCTGCAGCTAAGGGAAAAGGACTTTTGAAAAACTCGTCAATCGTTTGTAAGAAACCCCTAACCGGTTTTTCATCAAAAAACTGGTTCACAGACTTCATTAAATCCCCAAATGATTCATTTTTTTCCTTTTTGTTTTCCTTATTCACAATTGCTTGCCCCTTTCATAAAACATGATGGCTTGCGCGCCCATCATATCTTATGAAAGATTGGGGGTAATTGTTCGAAAGGAAGAGGTAAAAGAACTGTATTTTAATTTAAAAAATCTCATCAAATAACTTGTCTGTATCAATGATTAAGTCCCCGTGTTCGTCTGTTTCAATTAGCATTTCCTTTTTTAGCTTTGTTAAGGTTCGACTTACTGTTTCCCTTGTTGTTCCAATCATATTGGCTAAGTCTTTGTTCGTGAACTCGGACTTTAGAAGGAAGGTGCCATCCTCAAGCTCTTTCCCGTCCTGTTTGGCAAGTCGTACAAGCAGTTTAATAATTTGCTCGTATGTGTTGTTTAATATTTGTGATTCTAAGCGTTCCTGAAGATCAACAATTTTTTCCCCAAGGACTTTGAATACTTTAATGCAGAGCTCAGGATTTTCAATCAGTACTTTTTCAAATTGGTCAATTGGAACAACGACCAGGACAGAGTTTTCAAGTACTTCCGTAAATGCTGGATAGCCGCCTTTACGGAAAAAACCGACATGAGGGAACATATCGCCGTCTTTTGAAATGGCCACGATTTGCTCTCTGCCGTTTATATCGCTTTTATAAATTTTAATCCTTCCGCTTTTGACGAAGTAAACGTTTTCCAGCGGATCATCCTGCAGAAATACATGACTGCCTTTTTTCCATTCTCTTGAGATTGAAATCTCAACAATTTTATCTAATTCGTGATCACTCAAATCTCGAAATAAGGTAAATTTAGAAAGAATTTTTTTTATTTCATCGGTATGCATTATTTTTCACCTCTATAGAAATCCACACTTAAATCTATTGTAGCAAAAAACAAACACGACTATCTACATCAATTCCTATTCAGGGGGAGGAAGTTTTCCTTTATAAACGAACGCTTATTCGGTAAAATAGGAGATATGAGGTGAATATCATGAAAGTCCGGAAAACCTTAAATGAAATAATGAATGAATTAAAAATAGATAAAGAGTTTAGCAAAAATATTGTGTGCTGGCACACAATTGACGAAAAAGAAGCCAAAACGGCGGAAATTCCAGCAAGTGTACATCCATCAATAAGAAATGCCCTTGAAAAGAGAGGCATTTCCCGCTTGTATACCCATCAAAAATCTGCCTATGAATCAGCTATAAAAGAGAAAAGTATTGTGGCCGTAACACCTACGGCATCAGGAAAGACGCTTTGCTACAATCTTCCTGTTTTGCAGACAATCACAGAAAATCCTCATGCAAGAGCCCTTTATATTTTTCCGACTAAGGCACTGGCACAGGATCAGAAGAGTGAAATCAATGAAATCATCGATGAATCAGGTTTATTAATAAACAGCTATACCTATGACGGGGATACCCCGTCAAATATTCGGCAAAAGGTCCGCAGAGCAGGGCATGTAGTCATCACAAATCCTGATATGCTCCATTCCGCGATTCTGCCGCACCACACAAAATGGGTTTCTTTATTTGAAAACCTAAAATTTGTCGTCATAGATGAGCTGCATATTTATCGGGGGGTTTTTGGCAGCCATGTGGCCAATGTTATCCGCCGTTTACAGCGGATCTGCCGATTTTATGGCAGTGATCCTACATTTATCTGTACATCAGCTACCATTACCAATCCTTTGGAACTTGCGGAAAAATTAATCGAAAAGCCTGTAGAGCTAATTGATAACAACGGTGCCCCGAGCGGAAGGAAACATTTTGTGTTTTATAATCCTCCCATTGTCAATAAACAGTTAAATATCCGCAGAAGCGCTACTCTTGAGGCCAGAAGGCTTGCAGGCCATTTTTTGAAAAATAAAATTCAAACAATTGTCTTTGCCAGAAGCAGAGTTAGAGTGGAAATATTGCTTACGTATTTACAAGAGCTGATAAAACACAAATTAGGGCCAAAAGCTATTCGCGGCTATAGAGGCGGATACCTTCCAACCGAACGGCGGGAGATTGAAAAAGGCCTAAGGAATGGGGATATTTACGGAGTTGTCAGTACAAATGCCCTGGAGCTTGGTGTTGATATCGGCCAGCTGCAGGTATGTGTCATGACAGGGTATCCTGGAACGATAGCAAGCTCATGGCAGCAGGCAGGAAGAGCGGGAAGGCGTCATGGTGAATCACTGGTTATCATGGTGGCCAGCTCCAGTCCGCTTGATCAATTTGTCATTGGTCATCCTGACTACTTTTTTAATAGGAGCCCTGAAACGGCGCGTATTAATCCAGATAATTTAATCATATTGATAGATCATATTAAATGTGCAGCCTATGAATTGCCGTTCAAAAAAGGGGAACGGTTTGGTTTCTATGAAACTGAAGAGGTCCTTGAATATTTAGCTGAGGAGCGGGTTCTTTATGAAAATGGAGATAAATTTTATTGGATGAACGACGCATTTCCTGCACATAACATCAGTCTTCGCTCAGCCTCCCAGGAAAATGTTGTGATCATTGATCAGACCATCCGAGGCAGTGTAAAGGTTATTGGAGAAATGGACAGGTTTTCTGCGATGACCCTTTTACATGAGGAAGCAATCTATTTGCATCAAGGGACCCAATATCAGGTAGAACTTCTAGATTGGGAGGAGAAAAAAGCTTTTGTCCGTGAAGTGGAAACTGATTACTATACAGATGCCAATCTGGCTGTATCGCTAGCCGTCCTTGAACAGGACCGTCACAGAACAGCTGCTGCAGGAGAGATTGGCTACGGCGATGTGAGTGTAAGGGCAATGGCTACGATATTTAAAAAAATAAAGTTTGAAACACATGAAAATATTGGTTCTGGCCCAATTTCACTTCCAGAAGAGGAACTGCACACAAGCTCAGCCTGGTTTTCGTTTAACGAGGAATATTTGCAATATAAACAGGAGCGTTTGGAACAGGGATTAATTGGAGCGTCCCATGCTCTAAGGCATATTGCCCCGCTTTTTGTTATGTGTGATCCGCAGGATATTCATGTCGTTCCGCAGGTCAAATCGGCACATAATGATAAACCGACGATCTTTTTTTATGACAGATATCCTGGCGGAGTGGGTCTAAGTGAAAAAATTTATGGAAATTTTGAATATGTATTACAAGAGGCGCTCGCGCTTGTCAAAAAATGTCCTTGCGAAAACGGCTGCCCTTCCTGTATTGGGACGGATACATCGAACGAAACAGCGAAAAGGGATGTACTGCAAATTCTAGCGCTTTTTGTAAACAATCATGGCACTGGTGAGCAGCATGTCCATTAAAAATAAATTAAATAGGCTGAAACCCCATCTATCGCATGAGACAGCTGGAAAAACCGAGTCCCATAAAGTGGTGCCAGAAACAAAAAAAGATATACCATACTTGAATAAATGGGAAGAGGAAGGTGTTTTTCCTTATTACTTTGATCATAGTTACTGTCTTATTCGAGAGAAGGAATATCCGATTGATTACAAGCATGGTATTTACACGTTTGCTCAATTTTCAGAAGCAGTAAAAAAATGGAACCAGTCAGATGTCCCACATCCGCTTTCTGCATCGGGACACAGCGCTGAAAGCTTTTTTTTCTTTGATACAGAGACAACTGGGCTTGGCGGAGGAGCTGGGAACTCAATATTTATTTTAGGACATGCTAGCCTTTGCGGGGATAAAATTAAGTTAAAACAGCATATCCTTCCGCATCCAGGAGCTGAGGTCCCGTTATATCAAAGTTTTTTAGAAAGTGCTGACTATACAACAATGGCAACTTATAATGGCAAATCTTTTGATTGGCCACAGGTGAAAACGCAGCATACGCTGATAAAGGAGCATGTACCTAAGCTTCCGCCATATGGTCACTTTGATTTGTATCATGCTGCAAGGAGAATGTGGAAGCATAAATTAGATCGAATAAAACTTTCAGTGGTAGAAAAGGAAGTTTTAGGGTTTGAAAGAAAGGATGACTTACCTGGGCATTTGGCACCAATGATTTATTTTGATTTCGTTGAACGAAAAGACCCGGAAGGGATGCTTGGAATATTAAAGCACAATGAAATGGACATTTTATCTTTAATAAGCCTATATACACATCTTTCCTTTCAAATCTTAGGTCTTGATGATAGGCAAACATCGAGAGAGTTTTATGAGGTGGGAAGATGGTTTTCTCATATTGGAGAGTCTGAACATGCCGAAAAGATGTTTACCCGTATTTCCGGAGGAGATGCAGATGTTGCACATCAAGCAAAACATGCCCTTGCGTTTCAATATAAAAAGGAAAAACGCTGGGAGGAGGCTGCTGGGCTGTGGGAGGATGTGGCTGAATTTGGTCAAAATCCTAAACTCCAGCTTGAGGCATGCATAGAACTGTCAAAAATCTTTGAGCATCGGACAATTAGCTTGGAAAAAGCTCTGCAATATGCAATTAGAGCTGAAAACTTTTCCGAATCAGATGAGGAAATAGAAAAACGAATCAATAGGCTAGAAAGGAAACTAAACGCTGCATCAACGCAATGAACTTTCAAAAAATGTACATATTCACCTGCCTTTTCCTAGTTGAAACATAACGATGAAACCTGTACAATTGTGAACTGTGTGTAAGATTAATTAGAACTAGAGAGGCAGGGCTTATGTACAAGACGATTTTATTTTTGTTTTTCATCGTGATTTTATTTACGGCCATTCTTTTCTCAAATTTAAAAGACAGTTTTTATAGTTTTCTATAATAATAGATGAATAAATTTAAAAAATGGGTTTAATTTAGGTTCTTTCATTAGTACAAGATTCCCCCTTTCTTCATAGGCTGTTAATGTAAACAAAAACTAAAAAAAGGAAAGGGGATCGTAATATGTATTGTGGACCAAGACCTACAAATGTTTTGCCTGCAATTGTATGCCCACCGAAATGTAATGTGAACCATACGTTCCAAAATAATATCCAGCCGGTTGTTCATCCAAGTCATACTACTACAGTTAACCATGTTAACACTCAGTTTCAGCATTATTTCCCGCATACACAATCTGTTGTAAACACGCCTCCAACTGCTCAAAATGTTGTAGCAGGTGCGTCTACTGGACCGGGATTCGGACCAGGATTTGGACCAGGAGCTGTAGCACCAGGATTCGCAGGGCCAGGATTCGGACCAGGAGCTGCAGGACCAGGATTTGCAGGACCAGGATTCGCAGGACCAGGCATGTACCCTGGAGCGGCACCAGGCCAAGTTGCTGGGGCATATACAGGACAAAAGCCAGGCTACTACGGGAAAAAATGCAAATACTAATGTATACTAAAAACAAGGGCATTTTTGCCCTTGTTTTCTTACATAGGAATCCATTATGCTAAACAAAGATTGAAGGGGAATGCCAAATTGGCAAAAATTGCAGTTGTATCGGGGTATAAACCGTTTGAAATCGGTGTATTTAAAAATAATGATCCCGCTGTTTCCTACATAAAACTAGCTCTAAAAAATGCACTGACAGCATTAGTGGAAGAGGGCCTAGAGTGGGTAATTATCAGCGGACAGCTTGGAACGGAGCTTTGGGCAGCAGAAACTGTTTTTGATCTGCAGCTTGAAGGCTATCACGAGCTTCAGCTGGCTGTGATTACTCCATTCTTAAATCAGGAAGAAAAATGGAACGAAGCAAATAAGGAAATATATGAGTTTGTCCTTTCACAAGCAGACTTTGTTGATTCGGTTACACGCAAGCCATATGAAAAACCATGGCAATTTCGGCTGAAAAACCAATTTTTTGTGAATAAGAGCGATACTTTACTTCTTTTTTATGATACTGATAAAGAGGGAAGTCCTAAATATTTATATGAAGCGGCAAAGAACCGGCAGGAAGAAGCCGATTATGAGATCCGCCTTATTTCGTTTGAGGATCTTCAGGTACTTGTTGAAGAAGAACAGCTTAAAAATTTTGAAATGTAATGAAGAAAAATTGACAAAAATACATATCTTTGAAAAAATAGATATGATGATGGTATACTTGAGGTGATTGTCATGTTATCCGATAAATTGAAATTAACAGCTAAGGATATTTTAGAAAAAGAATTTAAAACAGCTATGCGAGGCTACAAGCCAGAAGAGGTTGACAAATTTTTGGATTGGGTGATCAAAGATTACGAAACCTTTCATCAGGAAATTGAGGAGCTGCAGCAGGAAAATATGAGATTAAAGAAGCAGCTTGAAGATGCATCAAGACGTCCTGCAGCCCAGACAGCAGGAACCACTAACTTTGACATATTAAAAAGACTATCCAATCTGGAAAAGCATGTTTTTGGCAGTAAATTGTATGACTAAGAAAATTTAACAGTTTTTCCAAATGAATACCATTGCTATTAATAACAAAGTTACATATAATAAAACTTGTCATTAATAGCGTTCGGGTAATCGCTGCATGTTTCATGCAGAGGAAAGTCCATGCTCGCACGGGCTGAGATGCCCGTAGTGTTCGTGCCTAGCCAATTCATAAGCTAGGGCAGGCTGGCTAAGCTGGCTTGACGGCAGGGAAAATACCTAAGTCCATGCAGGATATGGTATGAGTACCTTGAAAGTGCCACAGTGACGGAGCCTTTTTAGAAATAAAAAGGGTGGAACGAGGTAAACCCCGCGAGCGAGAAACCCAAATTATGGTAGGGGCACTTTCTCTTAGGAAATGAACAAGGAGAAGGACAGGTTCAATCCTGTAGATAGATGATTACCGCCTTAGTACGAGACTTAGGTCGCTTGCAGTACCAAGGTACAAAACATGGCTTACAGAACGTTATTAGTGGGAAGATTAAATACGATAACAATACGAGGCTGTCTAAGACAGCCTCTTTTTCTTGTCCTTGTTTTGCAGGAAAAATACATATATGATAAAAGAATGAAATGAAATAAGGGTGAAATTATGACAAAATATGATATTATTGCCACCTCTGCGATGGGTCTAGAGGCTGTGGTGGCTAAAGAAGTTCGTGAATTAGGTTATGATTGTACAGTAGAAAACGGCAGAATTTCATTTAAAGGTGATGCCCTTGCGATAGCCAGGGCTAATTTGTGGCTGCGGTCGGCCGATCGAATACGGATCAAAGTCGGTGAGTTTAAGGCATTTTCTTTCGATGAATTATTTGAAAAGACGAAGGCTCTGCCATGGGAAGAATATTTGCCTGAGAATGCTGAATTCCCTGTACAGGGGAAATCCGTCAAATCAAAGCTTTTCAGTGTCTCGGACAGTCAGGCTATCGTCAAAAAAGCGATTGTCGATAAACTAAAAACACATTATAAAAAAACAGGATGGCTGGAGGAGAACGGACCGCTTTACAAAATTGAAGTTTCTTTGCATAAGGATGTTGCCCTTTTGACCATCGATGCTTCAGGAAGCGGTCTGCATAAAAGGGGCTATCGTACTGGCCAAGGGGAAGCACCTATAAAGGAAACGCTTGCTGCAGCGTTAGTTATGCTAACCAATTGGCATCCAGATAAGCCTTTTGTTGATCCATTTTGCGGTTCTGGAACAATTCCCATCGAGGCAGCTTTAATCGGGCAAAATATTGCTCCAGGCTTTAATCGTGAATTTGTATCCGAAGCCTGGCATTGGATTCCGGAGAAAATTTGGGATGAAGCAAGAATCGAAGCAGAGGATTTGGCAAAATATGATCAGCCGCTGGATATTTCCGGATCAGATATTGATCACCGGATGGTCAAAATTGCTGAGGAAAATGCTTTTGAGGCAGGGCTTGGTGATTTAATTCAATTTAAGCAAATGAGGATTCAGGATTTTACAACTTCAAAGGAATATGGAGTTCTTGTCGGCAACCCGCCATATGGTGAAAGACTTGGCGATAAAGCAGCCGTACAAAAAATGTATGAAGAAATGGGGAAAGTCTTAGTTCCTCTAGATACATGGTCTATCTATATTCTTACTTCAGATGAAGAGTTTGAAAAACTCTACGGAAAAGAAGCAACAAAAAAACGGAAGCTGTTTAATGGATTTATAAAAACGGATTATTACCAATATTGGGGCAAGCGCCCGCCTCGGACTGATCGGGTATAATCGCGGAAATTCCTGAATATGATATTAATATCATTAAACAGGAGTGAGCGAAATGAAGCATTCTGTGATTAATTTTCCTAAAATTTCTCAGGCGCTGTCTGGATCAATTGAAGCAATTAAAAACGAACAGGGAAGTTCATTAGAGGCTCTCAATCAATTATTAAATGCTCAAAGTGAATTGCAGCAGGCGCTATCGTATTCGTCTTCATTAAGAAAATAAATGAAAACCTGGCTTTTGCGGTCAGGTTTTTCTTTTTGCTTGAGCCCATAAGTAATTTAAGATAAAATGGGTGATGCTTGTAAAATTTAAAACTGTTAATGATGAGCGCTTTTAAATAAGCGCTTAATTTTATTCAGTTTCTTTCGGAGGGGTACGGATGCAAAGCAAGCTTCCATTTGCAGTGTCCAAAAGTGAATCTTTTTATGAAAAGCTTGGCGAATGGATTGGGGATGTTTTCTATGATATTCTGCCCGAGACAGGCTTTGAACTGCGTGACGAACAAATATTTATGGCCTTTCAGCTGGAAAAGGCATTTAAAGAGAAAAAGGTAATCTTTGCTGAAGCGGGTGTAGGAACTGGAAAAACCATTGTCTATTTGCTCTATGCCATCGCCTATGCAAGATATTTAAACAGGCCCGCGATTATTGCCTGTGCAGATGAAACACTCATTGAACAGCTGGTGAAAAAAGAAGGCGATATTGCTAAGCTGGAAAAGGCATTGGATCTCAATTTTGATGTTAGACTTGCTAAATCAAGGGATCAATATTTATGCCTAAATAAGCTCGATCGGCTGGTTGCATTGGAGGACAATGATGCCTATCATTCGATATATGATCAGCTTCCTGAATTTGTAAATGCTAATTCATCGATGCAAACCTTTCAAAGATACGGGGATCGCAAGGACTATCCAGAATTGACAGATGATCTATGGAATAATGTTGCATGGGACTCGCTGCAGGATTGCTTTACATGCGAGAAAAGACATCGGTGCGGACAAACATTAAATCGGGATTATTACCGTAATGCAAGGGACATCATTATTTGCTCCCATGATTTTTATATGGAGCATATTTGGACAAAGGAATCAAGAAAAAGGGAAGGGCAGCTGCCATTATTGCCAGAGCATTCATGTGTGGTCTTCGATGAAGGGCACCTGCTTGAATATGCAGCCCAAAAAGCTCTGACCTATCGATTCACAGAACAAAACCTTGAAACTTTATTAACAAGGCTGATGGCAAACGATGTCAGGGAAACTACATTAAATATTATTGATGAAGCTATTATACAAAATGAATATTTTTTCATGGCCTTAAATCAAAGCTCAGAGTTAACACAAGGCTCTGAAAAGAGAACAATAAGCAAAACACCAAAAGTAATAAAAGAAGGGCGTAAACTTCTTGAGTTAATCAGTTTGCTTGAAGAGGAGCTCGTTTTTGAAAGTGAAATGTATGTGATCAACGAATACGATTTAAAAATCGTTGAGGAATATCTTGAACAAATATCCTTCTCACTTTCCTTGTTCTTAAAAGACCTGAAAGGAATCACCTGGTTTGAGGACCACGGGGGAGAAAGGACGCTTGTCATTATGCCGCGCATGGTCGAGGATATCATGAGGGAAGAGGTCTTTTCTCAGAATAAGCCTTTTGTTTTCTCATCAGCTACGTTATCAGAAAATAAATCCTTTGAATATACAGCTAACAGCCTTGGCATTGAACAATATCTCTCGTTTACTGTTGCCTCTCCATTCGATTATGATGAGAATATGGAGATTAAGATGCCTGTCTTTTCAGAAGGCGTGAATCAAGAGAAATTTGAATATGTCTTCAAGGAAATGGAAAAAACGCATGGAAGGGCACTTATCCTTTTTACATCTAAGGATGAATTAGCAGCGTTCAAGATGTTTATGGCAGGAAAAACAGGCTTCCCTGTTTATTTCGAAGGGGATGCAGAGATCAGTACGTTAGTCTCTAAATTTCAAAATGAAGAAAACTCTGTGCTCTGTTCAGTTCATTTATGGGAAGGGCTGGATATACCAGGGCGAGCCCTTGAAAATGTCTTTATTTTCTCATTGCCATTCCCGCCGAATGATCCTGTCTTTACCGCAAAAAGAGAGGGAGCCGAAGACCCCTTTAGGGAAGTAGACTTGCCTTATATGATTTTGCGTTTGCGTCAGGGGATAGGCAGATTAATTCGTACGCATGAGGATAAAGGCAACGTTCATCTATTAATGAAGGAAAATGAGAATCCTTATGTTTTGGAAATGATTAAAAATGTACTTCCAACTGATGTAAAAGAAGAATAAAAAGAAGGGCTGCCGTTTAGACAGCCCTTCTCTTTATCTTCCTAATTGTCTTAAACCTTCAGGTGTCATTCTTTCTGGAGACCAGGCGGGTTCCCAGACGATATCCACATCAACATTTTTGAATTCTTCCAATTCCTCAAGTGAATATTTGACCCCGCTTGAAATACTGTCGTGAAGCGGACATCCAGGGGTTGTTAATGTCATTGTAATATGGACAGTTTCCTCTTCGGGAAAATCGATTCCATATATTAAACCTAAATCAACCACATTTATGCCAAGTTCAGGGTCTAGTACTCTTTTTAAGTTTTCTAATACTTTATCTTTAAGTTCCATGGTTAGCACTCCTTATTTAGTAATAATCTTTAAAATGGCGGCACAAAACAAGATGCAAGCTAAAGTGAAAAGAATTTGGCTAGGGAAAAACACTGCTGTGCTGCTGATAAACAGGGAAAGTCCCACCCCCGCCATTCCAAGGATCATAAAGACAAACACGGGTAAAGCTAATCGTTCATCAATCATATCCTTTAATGCGGGAACCTCCTTTTTGCCGATTTCTTTGCTGTATTTGGCTGTCCACCATAGGAATGGAACAATTTTATATAAATAGCCGATAATGCTAAAGGCAATCCAGAATATTAAATACATGAACAGCAGAGGGCCAGCAGTCTGGTTAAACACACCGAACAATGATGACAGAAAGGCTGCCAGATGGATCACTCCGCCGCTGATAATTGAAATTAATGCAAAAGTAAACGGCCGATCAAGCTTTTTCTTAAGTTTTTTCTTTATGATTAATGAAATATGGTACATAAATAATGTAAATCCAATAAACATTAGCAATAATGCAATGGTTAGCAATGTATTGGATTCGATAAAAAATGAAACAATGGCTGTAAGCAATCCAATCACATAGACAGGATAAACATAATTGGCCGGTTTCATTGTAAATCCGTGTGATAGGGAAAACATAGGAACCATCTTATAAGAAAATCCGAAGATCAGCAGTGTAAACCACCCGGTTGTCCCAAGCAATAAGTGGCTTTTAAAAATAGCTAAATAATGACTGCTTGCTATACCTGTCTTCATGCTGGTCAGCATAGTTACGCCAAGGAAAATCGTTGCCAGAAGACAGAGCAGTGCTGTCCCGACATATAGGGTTAATATATTTGGCTTTGCCTGTTTCCTTAAGGTCATTAGCATTTGAAACAAAAACATTAATATACCAATCATCGTAATGATTCCAGGGATCAATGCTTTTTGCGGATTATAGAAAAGGAAATGGGCAAATGAGAATGTGCCTATAGCGGTTACAGCCAATTGTATAAACCCAAATTTTTCACTCCAAATAGGTGTTAAAAAAGCTACCGGTACAAGCTGGTACATAGCTCCCATGGCAACCATCAGCGCCCAGCCCAAAATAAATAGGTGAGCGGCTGACCAAATGCCGGGGATGCGGAATTGCCCGTTTACAATTGAATCACCATGTAATAAAAGCAAAGCCTGTGCGCCTAAAATAGAAATAATGCTAAGAAAAATAAAGGAGAATGGCAGCTTTATATTAGTCTCGTTAGCTGATTGTGAAGGTATCACCTTCATCACCTTCTTTATTTTGTAATTTCAATAAGAAAGCTTCCGTCCTCACGAGGAGTTGTTACATGTTTTATTCCACGTTCTTCAAGCTGTTCGTATAGAAACATCGGGCGGCGGTCGTTAATAATAGATAATTTTTCGCCCGGCTTAAGAGATTCAAGGGCTTCAAGTGTTCTCATCATTGGCTGTGGAGGCTCAAGTCCTCGGTTATCTAAGATCATCTTACTTATCCCCTTTTTGTAAATGTTACTTTCCAATGTTTTTTTTCAAGTTCCTCTGCTTCATAATCAAAGCCCTTCTTTTTTAAAATTGGCAAGAGCGGCGCAGGTTTAAAAGGTGCATGCAGAATGAACACATCACCAGCTTCCAGTCCTGTAATAGCCTGCATAATTTTTTGGAAAGGCTCCAATTTATTTTTAATATCTTCTCTGACATCCAGCTCAATCAATTTGTTTTCCATTTTGAATCTCTCCCTTTTGTGAATAATAGATTAAAGAATCTCCTGTTTAAGGATTTCTTTGTTAACTAAAAAGAAGCCATCTTGATCTGTAAAAAGGAACTGTCTTTTCTTCAGCAGATTGATGGTCCGGCTGACAGTTTCCCTTGAAGTGCCAATCATATTGGCAAGCTCACGATTCGTGAAATGGGTTGTAATTTTGTATAAATGGCTAACCTTGATTCCGTTTGTTTTGCATAACCTCAGAAGCATCATGATGATCTGTTCATAAGTATTATGAAGAATTTGTTCCTCTAGCCGATTTTGCAGTTCAACAATTTTCTCACCTAATACCTTAAAAAGTTTGATGCAAACAAGCGGATTTTTAAGCAGAATTTCTTCAAACTCAGTCTTTGGGATGGAGATCAGCTGTGCATCCTCCATGACCTCTGCGTGGGCGGGATATCCTCCATTTCGAAAAAGTCCTGCGTGCGGAAACATTTCACCGCTTTCTAAGAAAGCAATAATTTGTTCCTTGCCGGTGGAATCTGTTTTATAGATTTTGATTTTTCCAGAATGGATGAAGAACATCCGGTCAAGCGGATCGCCCTGCATAAAAACATAGATGTTTTTCTTATAGAATCGGGTTTGCGTAATTTGAATGATATGATCCATTTCAACCTTATCAAGCTCTTTAAAAAGAGGTACAGCTTCAAGCCTCTTTTTAATGTCCTCTATTCTCAATTAGATCACCCTCTTAGCCACATGTTTCTTATGTGTACACTTAGTTTAGCACTCGAGGTTTAGCATATAAGTGACCTTTATCATACCTTTATGCTTTTTTGATTCTCATTCTCATTGAAGGGGAAATAAAAAAACCGCAAACAGACATTTGCGGTTTTTTACGTTTTTTATTCTTTTTCTTTTTCTTGTTCCTCGCAGCAATCAAAACACAGTGTTTCCTGGCTATCATTATAAACCCCATTAAAAAAACCATCCATGCAGTAAAGATTTTTCCCGCATGATTTGCAGGTTCCCACAAGCTCTCTCATTTCTCTAATCTCTCCTTTACAGCAGACTTATTTCTAAAATATAAGTACATCCAAATTGTATTAATTAAGAGAATGCCAGCTGCAATAAGGAAACCTCCTGCATATGAAACTGCCAGAATACCTGTAACAGCTGACCCCGCGACAACACCGAGGGAGAAAAAAGCGTAAAAAAGTCCGAAAGCCTTGCCCCGTGTTTTTTGATCAGTGTTTTTCACCAGCATGGCACTAATGGAAGGGAATAAAAAGGCAAAACCAATTCCGTAAATGATCATGCAAAGAAATAAAAATGGCAAACTTTTCGAAGTGCTTAACATAACAAGGGCTATTCCGATGACAGCCATGCCAATCAGCATTATATGCCGATTATCATAGCGGTCAAACAGCCGATTGGTTGGCAAACCGAAAATCAAAATCGCAGTAATCCCAAACGTACTAAGAAGAATCCCGCTGAATTGTGAACCGTAATCCAGTGATTGCACTTGAAGCGGTAGCATGTAGGCAAGCACTCCTTGGGCAAACATTAGTGCAAATGCTCCAGTAAAACTAATGGAAAGCAATGGCTTCTTAATAATGGCTAAAAGTGTGTGAGCGGGCCGCTCAAGCTTTCTTGTTATTTTATCGGGATTCCCGCGGGGCAGGATAAAAAAGGATAGGATTGCCGCGAGTAGCATCGCGATGGAAATAGAAATAAATACCCACTCTACACTGTATTTTGAGGCGACAATTCCTCCAAAAGCTGGACCAATTATAGCTGACAGCCCAACAGCAACCCCGGAAATGGCCATTGATTTTCCTTGTTTTTCACTGCTGCCTTTATTGGAAATGATCGTAAATGCTGCTGGAACAAGAAGACCGCTAAAAAGTCCATGAAGAAAACGAACACCTGCCAATTGTTCAGGCTGATTCACTATAGTATATAGAAGGAGTGCTGCTGCTGTTAGAATAAAGCCCAGAATAATGACCTTTTTTGCACCCTGCCGGTCAATCCAGTAACCAGCTAGAATATTCCCAAACATATTCGTAAAGGAATACATGCCGACTGTTAATCCAATCAGAGCAGGAGAAGCACCTAAATCCTTTGCAAATGTGCTCATGATCGGCAACTGGGAAAACATATCAATAAAAGAAATCAATACGAGAAATAAAATAAATTGTTTCATTCTATCTCCTATGTCTAAATATTTTATTTACCTTTATTATAACGATTATTTAACGGAAAAACGAGAATGGCCAATGCAAACTAGGAATCTGTTGAAAATATCATAGGGAGCCTGTGACACCACTCACTATTGAAAGGATAATGATTTTATACAATAAGGCTGTAGTTAATCATAAGGAGGAATAAAACAATGATAGAATATGCTCAGACAGTTAATGCTCCAGATTACCCGCCGCGTGAGAAGCACCCAACGATTTTCAGAACTTTTGATTCTTTAGAATCTGGTGAATATATGCTTTTAGTTAATGATCATGATCCAAAACCATTACAATATCAGTTTATGATGGAAAGAGGAGATCAATTTACCTGGGAGTACGTTGAAGAAGGGCCCGATACCTGGAAAGTTGCAATTGGAAGAAAGTAAGAGGAATCCTTATTTCGTAACTGTATTCCTCAAAATAAAAATGATTTAGGGGCAGCAGATATATATCTGCTGCCTTTTTCTGTCAGCAGGAAAAAAACGGTAATGATTTTAAACTGCATTTTCAAAAGAATATGATAAAATGGAGAGGAAAATAATGAGGGGGTAATGCTTACATGGATCAATTATTAATGGATATTGAAAAAGAATTCATTGAATATGTAAAAAAGATTTCAGCTTATAATGAAGCTTTAGCGTTAATATATTGGGATATGAGGACCGGGGCGCCAAAAAAAGGCATTGATCAGCGTTCGGAGGTTGTAGGCATTCTTTCGTCTGAAGTATTTAATATGTCTACATCTGAGAAAATGGCTCAATACATAGAAAAATTATCAAATGAAGGCAATGGCCTTTCGGAAATAACAAAAAAACTGCTGGAAGAATGCCAGAAAGAATATGACCGCAACAAAAAGATTCCAGCTGACGAATTTAAAGAATATGTTGTTCTGCAGTCAAAAGCTGAAAGCGTCTGGGAGGAAGCGAGAGCCAAGGCTGATTTTGCGATGTTCCGCCCTTATTTGGAAAAGTTGGTGGAGATGACCAAGCGTTTTATCGGATATTGGGGCTATGAAGGAAATAAGTATAATACCTTACTGGATATGTACGAACCAGGCATCACTGTTGATGTTTTAGATAAGGTCTTTAGCCAGCTTCGTGAAAACATTGTTCCGCTCGTGCAAAAAATTGCTGAATCAAAGCATAAGCCAGATACATCTTTTTTGTTTGCCCATTTTCCAAAGGAAAAACAGCGCGAATTAATTATTGAGATATTAAAGCAAATTGGCTACGACTTCAATGCTGGCCGATTAGATGAAACAGTTCATCCATTTGCCACAGGCATTAATTCAGGAGATGTACGTGTGACAACAAGGTATGATGAAAAGGACTTCAGGATGGCCGTGTTTGGTTCGATTCATGAAGGCGGTCATGGTATCTATGAGCAAAATATTGCATCAGAATTAAATGGAACTCTATTATGTGATGGAACTTCCATGGGAATCCATGAATCACAGTCGCTCTTCTATGAAAACTTTGTCGGCCGAAATGAATCCTTTTGGAGGAAGAATTATGATCTATTAAAATCATATGCAGATGGCCAGTTTGATGAAGTTAATGTGGATGATTATTTTCGGGCGATCAATGAATCTAAGCCATCACTGATTCGTATTGAGGCAGATGAGTTAACATATCCGCTCCATATCATCATCCGTTATGAATTGGAAAAAGCAATCTTTAATGATGAAATAGAGGTTAAGGATCTTCCGCAAATTTGGAATGCAAAGTATGAACAGTATTTAGGGGTAAAGCCTGATCATGATGGAAATGGCGTACTTCAGGATGTACATTGGGCAGGCGGAATGTTTGGCTATTTTCCATCCTATGCCCTAGGGTATATGTATGCTGCCCAATTTAAACATGCAATGTTAAAGGATATTCCTCAGTTTGATGAGCTTTTGGCAGAAGGGGATTTGCAGCCAATTAAAAAATGGCTGACAGATAATATTCACCGATATGGTAAAATGAAAAAACCGCTTGAAATTTTAAATGATGTAACAGGTGAGGGATTAAACGCCCAATATTTAATTGATTATTTAAGCGAAAAATATAGCAAAGTATATCAGCTAAGCTAAAGTTTGACTTAAAAGGGATGGCTTCAAGTCATTCCTTTTTTTTAGGGGGATGAACATGAAAAAGCTGCTTCCTTATATCATGATTGCATTTGGGGCAAGCCTATGGGGAATTATTGCTGTTTTTGTAAAAGGATTGGCGGAGTTTGGATTTAAACCGATGGAAATTGTGGCTATTCGTGTTATCTGGGCCGCGGTATTTCTTCTGCTTATTGCCCTGATCCGTTATCGTGACCAGATGAAGCTGCAAAAATGGTCAGATATAAGGTTTTTTATCGGTACAGGAATTTTAAGTATTGTCTTTTTTAACTTTTGTTATTTTACAGCAATCAGCGAAATGAACATTTCGGTGGCGGTCATTTTACTTTATACTTCACCGGCTTTTGTTACTATTCTGTCATTTATTTTTTTAAAAGAAGGCTTAAGCATAAATAAGATCATCGCAGTAATTGGTACGATTATCGGCTGCTTTCTAATTGCAGGTGTATCATCAGGAGATTCTAAGATTACTCTTTTCGGAATTATTGTTGGCTTAGGGTCTGGCTTCGGTTATGCATTATATACGATTTTCGGAAAGTTTGCTTTAAGAAAGTACCAACCCTTTACAATTACACTGTATACCTTCAGCATTGCGGCCATAGCGCTATTTCCATTTACACATCTGTGGGAAAAAATAGATTTGCTATTAAATATGAAGGTCATTCTTTTTGGCGCAGGATTAGGATTTATTCCAACTGTCTTAGCCTTTTTAGTTTATACATGGGGACTTGAGAAAACAGAGGGGAGTAAGGCAGCTGTTATTGCAACCGTTGAGCCCGTTGTCGCTACGGCAGTAGGTGTACTGCTTTATCAGGAGAGCTTGGGGATCATTCAAATGGCTGGGGCCGCATTAATTTTATGCTCGGTTATTATTGTAAACCTTAACTTTGGGAAAAGAAGATCGGTGCTGACAGAGAAAACGGATATAGCTAACTAAATAAAAAAACTCCGGCGATTGCCGGAGCTTTTTTTATCTAAAAGGTTACCAGAGTTTGTATCCCTTTGATCCTGGAGGTGCGTTTTCAATAAGGTCGATAAATGGAATGGTATAAGCGAAAAGGATAAGTGCTACTGTAATACCAATCCAGATTTTCCAGTTTTCAAATACCATTGGAGCTTTTTCAGCTGGATTTGCTGCTTCTCCAACAGGGAATTCCTGATCTCCTTTAGGAGCAAAGAATGCTAGGTTGATAAAGATAATAAGCATTAGGATGATGCCGATGAAAAGGATAGAACCGCCAACTGCCTGTGCAATTTGATATGGAATCCACTCAGCAGCTTGTGCAGAACCTCCGTATTCTGAGAATGAAGACCGGCGTGGTGCGCCTAGAAGACCGGCAGCGTGCATGGATCCTGACATAAATGTCATCCCGATTGTCCATGT
>Ga0182742_1002422_pt1 | contig 20637 bp, 5 predicted proteins | sample eDN5th37CBELigMG_FD_128880 | JGI IMG/M metagenome (GOLD analysis project Ga0182742, IMG submission 128880) | Enriched Miracle-Growth compost microbial communities from Emeryville, California, USA - eDNA 5th pass 37_C BE-Lig MG (version 2)... ... | reverse complement strand
TGCCCACGTGGGCAATCTTCCGCGCCCCACCGCCCGCTCGTGCCCACGTGGGCAATCTTCCGCGCCCCCACCGCCGACTCGTGCCACGTGGGCACTCCACCGCGCCCCCACCGCCGGCTCGTGCCCACGTGGGCACTCCACCGCGCCCCCACCGCCGGCTCGTGCCCACGTGGGCACACCACCGCGCCACCGCGGAACACATCGGCCCGGGCGCGTCCAGGCACGGAACCCATCGCCCCCGGTACGCCCCTTGCTCCAGCCGATCTCCCTCCCCCCGGAGACCGCACATGAACCGGCTCGAACTCCACGCCCTGCCCCCCAGCGCCCACGCCGCCGCCGTGCTCGAGGCCTTCGATCGCCTGGCGCCGGGCGAATCGCTCCTCCTCGTCCACGCCGCCGATCCATCCGCGCTCCTCCCCGCGCTCCAGCGGGAGCGCCCGTTCGCCTACGACTGGCTCTGGATGGCGGACGGCCCTTCCACCTGGCAGGTCCGCCTCGCCAGACGGACTGCCCACCGCGCCGGCGCGGCGACGGTCGGCGATCAGCTCGGCTTCGATCACGACCGCCTCGACGAGCTCCTCCTCGCCGCCCGGCAGGCCTGGGTCGATGGCGCCACGGACGAGGCACGGGAGCCGTTCGCAGCCTTTGCCGCGGGGCTGCGGCGCCACATCCACGCGGAGGAGCGGGTGCTCTTCCCCGCCTTCGAGAAGGCCAGCGGCCAGCAGCCCGGCTTCGGCCCCACCGCGGTGATGTGCGCCGAGCACCGGGAGATCGAGCAGCTCCTCGGCGCCATCTCCGCCGCCCTCGCTGCAGGTGCCGCACGGGAGTGCCCGGAGGTCGGCGCCCTCGCCGCCCTCCTCCTCGCCCACAACAGGAAGGAAGAGCACGTCCTCTACCCCATGACCGACCGCCTCGTTCCGCCGGACGAGCGGATCGCCCTCTGCCACGCGATCGAAGCCGACTAGCCGGATTGGCCTCACGCCACGTCCACCCGCGCGCCGCGCGCCGGCTCGAGGGCCACCACCCTGCATTCCGGCGCCGCCGCCACCATCCGCTCCACGGTCTGCGGGTGGCAGGTGAACAGGAGCACCTGGTGCTCCCTGGCGAAGTCGGCGATCACCGCCGCGGTGGCGTCGGCACGCGCCGGATCGAAGTTGACGCAGACGTCGTCGAGGAGCAGCGGCAGCCGCAGCCCGCGGTCGGCGAACGCCGCCACCAGGCCCAGCCGGACGGAGAGGTAGAGCTGCTCCACCGCGCCGCGGCTCAGCGCCCCGGCGGCCACCGCCCTTCCGTCCGCGTCGATCACCTCCACCTCCTTCACCCCCACCGGCTGGCGAACCGCCACCCAGCGCCCCGCGGTGATCCGCGCGAAGGCGTCGCTCGCGTGGCGGAGCACCTCCGGCTGCCGCTCCTGCTGGAAGCGCTCGAGGGCCTGCAGGAGGACCTTCTCGAGGAGCGCCGCTTCGCGGTAGCGGCGCACGGCCGCCGCCAGCTCCTCCTCGCGCGATGCAAGCGCCGCCGCCTTCGCGGGAACGTCGGCGGAGCGCTCCAGCTCCTCGCGTTCGCGGCGCCGCAGGGTGAGCCGCTCGAGCGCCGCATCCACCTCCGCTTCGAGGGCGGCGATCCGCTCGCGCACCTCCGCTGCGGCCTCCTCCCAGTGGCCGCGCTCCCCCCGCTCCAGCTCCGCGCGCAGCTGCGCACCGCGCTCATCCACGCCGAGCTGCTCGTCGAGCTGCGCTGCCGCAGCCTGGGCGGCGCGGGCCCGGGCGAGCCGCCCCTCCAGCAGCTCGAGCCCCTGCGGGATCGCCCCCTCGATCCCCGCCGCCGCCAGGAGCGTCGCAGCCGCCTCCTCCCAGCGCGCCGCCGCCGCCTCCACAGCCGCGAGCTCCTCCTCCGCCCGCGCCGCGGCGCTCGACCGGGCCACGATCCCGTCCACCTGCCGCAGCAACTCCAGCGCCTCCTCCACCGTCCGCTCGCCGCCCAGATCGGCAGCGGCCTCCGCCCACGCAGCGAGCGCCCGCTCCCGCGCCGCGACCGCGGCGGCCTCCGACTCCTCCGCCCGGCGCAGCCCCGCCCGTGCGCCCGCGCAGCGGGTGCGGATCGCCTCGATCTGTCGCAGGAGCTCCTCGCGCAGGTGGAAGGCCCGCTCCGCCGCGTCGAGATCGATCGCCACTCCCTCGATCACCGCGGCGGTGATCGGTGGCTGCACGCCGCAGGCCGCTGCGGCGCGCTCCACCCGCCGGCTCGCCTCCTCCAGCGCCGCCGCGCCGGAGGAGCCATGCGCCGCCGCGGCGGCGCGGCGGTTCATCCCCCACAGCCCGAGGGCAGCAAGCGCCGCGACCACCGCCACCGCCGCCGCACCCCACGCCCCGGCCATCGCCAGCGCCACCGCCGCGACGAGGAACAGAACACCGCCGACCGCCGCTCCCGACGCGGGCGCAGGCGCCCCCGTCACCGCCTGCCGCAACAGGTCCTCGCGCGCGGCGAACGCAGCGCGCAGCTCCGCCAGCGCGCCCCGCCGCACCCGCAGCTCCTCCGCCCTGGGCACCTCCCCGACCGCCCCCTCCTCCAGCGCCGCCCGCTCCCCCTCGAGGCGCGCCACCTCCGCCGCGCACCGCTCCCGCTCCGCCGACGCGGCCTCCACCGCCCGCGTCGCCGCATCGATCGCCGCCCGGTGGCGCGCGAAAGACGCGCGCCGCTCCGCCGATCGATCGAGCGCCAGCAGCCGCTCCTCGGTCCACCCGGGCCCCAGCGCCGCGAGCGCCTCGCGGGCAGCCGCGCGCTCCGCCGCCGCCGCCCGTCGCAGCGCCTCGATCCGCCGCCGCCTGTCGTGCTGCAGCTCCTGCTCCGCCCGCAGCGTAACCAGCCGCGCCTCGAGCGCCGCTGCCTCCTCCAGCCCGATCCCCGCCGCCTCCCGCAGCGCCGCGCGCCGCCGCAGCTCCACCGGCCACAGGGAGAGCAGGATCTCCCAGCGCTGCAGCTCGCCCCGGGCCGCCTCCAGCTCCGCGCGCCGTGCCTCGAGGAGCGCCGCCGCCTCCGCCTCCGCAGCGGCCAGGGCCCGATGCCCCCGCGCCGCGGCGATCGCGCCGTTCAGCTCCGTCCGCGCGGCGAGCACCTCCCGCGCCAGCTCGCGGATCCGCCCGCCCCTGCTCCTGTGCTCCGCCTCCCTGCGCTTCTGGAGCTCCTCCACCACCGCCGCCACCGACCGGCCCGCCCCCTCGAGCCCCGCGTCGAAGATCCGCAGGCCCACCTCCTCCGCCCCCAGCGCGTCGAGCCCCGAGAGCTCCTCGAGCCCGAAGGCGAAGACGCTGCGGAAGAGCGCCCCGTCCACGCCGCGCAGACGCCGATCGAGCCAACCCGCGTCGAGCCGCTCCCCCGCCTCGTTCTCCACCACCACCACCCGGCGGTTGCGACTCCACCGCCCGACCGACACCCGACCCTCGGCAGTGTCGAGCAGCAACCGTCCGCCATGCTCCCCGCCGTGGATCGGGAGGTAGAGGGGATCGCGGGAGCGGCGGTCGGGAAAGCCGAAGAGCACGCCGCGCACGAAGGCGTGGAGCGTCGTCTTGCCGATCTCGTTGGGTCCGTGGAGGACGTTGAGCCCCGGGGCGAGGTCGTCGATCCGGTGATCGCGCCACTGCCCGAACCCGTCGATGTGCCAGCCACGCAGGATCACGCCTCACCTCCGAAACGATCGATCGCCAGCGTCTCCGCCGCCTCGAGCAGCAGACGCCGCTCCTCCTCCGACGCGGGCCCCACCACCCGCGCGATCTCGCCGCGGAGCAGCCCCTCGTCCACCTCGGCGAGGAGCCGCTCCAGCGCCGCTTCGTCGGCGCGGAGCACATCGAGCCGCCGGAGCAGCTCACCGGCGAAGTCGTCCCGGGCGAGGAGCGCCGCCCGATCGATCGGCTGCCCGGTGCGGACCACGATCCGCTCCCAGCAGACCCACGGCGCAGTCCCCGCGGTGGCGTCCTGGAGCGCCTCCGCGAGGCCGTCGACCCCGCGCGCCAGATCGAGGTGGAGCGGCCCCCGCCCCACCAGCTCCACCCGCACCAGCAACCCCTCGAGGCCGGGGAGCCCCACCCACTGGCGCACCTCCGCCAGCAGCGCCTGCTCCAGCTTCGCCAGCTCCTGCACCGAGGCGATGTCGATCCGCACCGTCTCGAAGCGCACCGGCGCCAGGGGGACGAACTCCAACTCGCGCACCGCGCCGCAGCGGACGGTGCCGATCACCACCCCCTTCGCCCCCTGCTCCGACGGCTTGTGGCTCCGCCCCTGCAGGTTGCCGGGGTAGACGACCCACCCCGGCGCCCGCGCGAGGACCTGCCGCTGGTGGACGTGGCCGAGGGCCCAGTAGTCCATGCCCGCGGCACGGAGGTCGGCCAGCGTGCAGGGGGCGTAGGGATCGTGCCCCGCCTGCCCTTCCACGTTGCAGTGGAGGAGGCCGAACTGCGGCAGGGGATCCGAGGTGCGGCGGAAGCGCGCGGCGAGGTTCTCCCGCTCCGCCCGCTGGCCGTAGCTGACGCCGTGGACCACCGCGATCCGCCTGCCGCCCGCCACCACCTCCTCCGCCTGCGGCGCGCCGGGGTCGAAGACCGTCACCCCCGGTGGCAGATCGCGCAGGGCGCTCCAGCCCTCCTCGAGCGGATCGTGGTTGCCGTGGACCACGAAGACGCGCACCCCGGCGGCGGCGAGCCGCTCGAGCCCCCGGCGGAAGCGGAGCTGCGCCCGGATCCCCCGCTCCGGCCCGTCGTAGAGGTCGCCCGCGAGGAGGACGAGAGCGACGCGCCGCTCCAGCGCCAGCTCCACCAGCCGATCCCAGGCGGCCAGGGAGGCGTCGCGGAGGGCAGCGGCGATCTCGGGGCGCAGGGCGCCCAGCCCTTCGAAGGGCGTGTCGAGGTGGAGGTCGGCGGCGTGGAGGAAGGTGAAGTCGGACATGCGCCCACCCTGCCACAGGGGGCCGACATTGGAGCCGGGGCCATGACCGTTCCGTGACAGAGGGCAAGGATTTCCGAGACTTCGCGTGACAAACTTTCAATTTTGTTTGAAAGTTCGCCCCCGCTCGGCGTCCCGAGATCGGTTGTTTGCCCGGATGCCGGGTGCTAGAGACCGCGGCTTTGCCGCCGCGGGCGGAGGAGGTCGGTCGATGGTGGGGAAGCAGCGGTTCGTGCGCCACGCCCTCGGTGCCTGGATCCCCGGCAGCAGCGCCCCGCGCGCCGGCATGGACGCGCTCCGGGAGGCCCTCGAGCTGCTGGCGGAGCCGCTCTGCGTGGTGGACGCGGGCGGGAGGCTCGCGGTGGCGCGGGGCGGCGAGGCGCGCCTCGGCGCCACCGCCCGGGGCGACGCGCTCCCCCTCCTCGGCTACGTTCCCCCGCTCCTTCCTGCCGAGCTCGGCGACCCCGCCTTCCGCGCGGCGCATCGCCTCTCGTACGCCTACGTGGCGGGCGAGATGGCCAACGGCATCGCGTCGGAGGAGATGGTCGAGGCGGTGGCCCGCGCCGGCATGCTCGGCTTCTTCGGCGCCGCGGGCCTTCCGCCCGCCCGTGTCGAGCAGGCGATCCGGCGGCTCGAGGAGAACCTCGGCGATCTCCCCTGGGGCGTGAACCTGATCCACAGCCCCTCCGACCCCGCCCTCGAGGCGGCGCACACGCAGCTCCTGATCGATCGGGGCGTGCGCCTCGCCAGCGCCTCCGCCTACCTCGACCTGACCGAGCACGTGGTCCGCTACAGGGTCCACGGGATCCACCGCGCGGCGGACGGGAGCGTGGTCGCGCCCAACCGCCTCGTGGCCAAGGTGTCGCGGGCGGAGGTGGCGCGGAAGTTCCTCTCCCCGCCGCCGGAGAAGCTCCTCCGGGTGCTGGTGGCGAAGGGCCAGATCACCGAGGAGCAGGCGCGCCTCGCCGCCACCATCCCGATGGCGGAGGACATCACCGCGGAGGCCGACTCCGGCGGCCACACCGACAACAGGCCGCTGGTGGTGATCCTCCCCGCGATCCAGGCGGTGCGCGACGAGCTGCAGGAGAAGCACCGCTATGCGGTGCGCCCGCGCATCGGCGCGGCGGGCGGCATCGCCACCCCCGCCGCCGCCGCGGCCGCCTTCGCCCTGGGCGCCGCCTACGTGATCACCGGCTCGGTCAACCAGGCGTGCCGCGAGGCGGGCACCTCCGATCTGGTGCGCGCCCTCCTCGCCGACGCGCGCTCCACCGACGTCGCGATGGCCCCCGCCGCGGACATGTTCGAGCTGGGGGTGGAGGTGCAGGTCCTCTCCCGCGGCACGATGTTCCCGGTGCGGGCGCAGAAGCTCTACGAGCTCTACCGCAAGTACGACAGCATCGAGGCGCTCCCCGCCGACGTGCGCGCGGAGCTGGAGCAGAAGCTCTTCCGCTGCACGCTGGAGGAGGCCTGGGAGGGCTGCGACGCCTTCTTCCGCGAGCGCGATCCGGCGCAGCTCGAGCGCGCCGCCCGCGATCCGAAGCACAAGCTGGCGCTGGTCTTCCGCTCCTACCTCGGCCGCTCGTCGGGCTGGGCCAACGACGGCGTGGAGGATCGCCGCCTCGACTTCCAGATCTGGTGCGGCCCGGCGATGGGCGCGTTCAACGAGTGGGCCCGCGGCTCGCACCTCGCCGACTGGCGGGAGCGCCGCGTCGTCCCCGTGGCGAAGAACCTCCTCGCCGGCGCCGCCTACCTGACCCGCGTCGCGGCGCTGCGCGCCCAGGGGCTGGAGATCCCCGCGGAGCTGGAGCGCTTCGCCCCCAGGGACGAGGCGGCGATCGAGGCGATGTGCACGGCGCGCCCCGCCGCGGCCGTCGCGAGCGAAGAGACGCCGAAGAGCGAGGCACCCGCGCCGAAGTCCGGCGCCATCGCCATCGTGGGCATGGCGGCGCTCTTTCCGAAGGCGCAGGACCTGACCACCTTCTGGCGCAACCTGCGCAAGGGCGTGGACGCGGTGGGGCCGATCCCCGCCACCCACTGGTCCCTCGCCGACTACCACGATCCCGATCCGAAGGCGCCCGACCGCACCTACGCCACCCGCGGCGCCTTCCTCGATCCCGTCGACTTCGATCCCACCGAATTCGGCATCCCGCCCAGCATCCTCGAGGCGACCGACACCTCGCAGCTCCTCGGCCTGGTGGTGGCGAAGCGCGCCCTCGAGGACGCGGGCCTCACCGAGGAGCGGGAGTGGGATCGCTCCCGCGCCAGCGTCATCCTCGGCGTCACCGGCACGCAGGAACTGGTGATCTCGCTGGGCGCGCGGCTGGGCCACCCCCACTGGCGCCGCGCGCTGGAGGAGGCGGGCGTACCGTCCGACCAGGCGGACGAGGTGGTGGAGCGGATCGGCCGCGCCTACGTGGGCTGGCAGGAGAACTCCTTCCCCGGCCTCCTCGGCAACGTGGTGGCGGGCCGCATCGCCAACCGCTTCGACCTCGGCGGCACCAACGGCGTGCTGGATGCTGCGTGCGCGTCGTCGATGGGCGCGGTCCACATGGCCTGCATGGAGCTGCAGACGGGGCGCGCCGACGTCGTCCTCACCGGCGGCGTCGACACGCTCAACGACATCTTCATGCACATGTGCTTCAGCAAGACCCCCGCGCTCTCGCCCACCGGCGACGCGCGCCCCTTCTCCGCGCAGGCGGACGGCACGGTGCTGGGCGAGGGGCTGGGGATGCTGGTGCTCAAGCGCCTCGAGGACGCGGAGGCGGCGGGCGACAGGATCTACGCGGTGATCCGTGGGATCGGCACATCGAGCGACGGGCGCGCCAGGAGCATCTACGCGCCGCTGCCCCACGGGCAGGCGCGGGCGCTGCGAAACGCCTACGAGACCGCGGGCGTCTCCCCCACCACCATCGAGCTGGTGGAGGCCCACGGCACCGGCACGAAGGCGGGCGACGCCAGCGAGTTCGAGGCGCTGCGCATGGTCTACGAGGAGGCGGGCGCGGCCCGCGGCGCCACCGCCCTCGGCTCGGTCAAGTCGAACATCGGCCACACCAAGGCGGCGGCGGGGGCAGCGGGGCTGATCAAGGCGGCCCTCGCCCTGGCGCACAAGGTGGTGCCGCCCACCATCAAGGTGGAGGCGCCCAACCCGGCGCTCTCGATCGAGACCAGCCCCTTCCACCTGCCCACCGAGGCGCGCCCCTGGCTGCGTGGCGCGCACCCGCGGCGCGCGGCGGTGAGCGCCTTCGGCTTCGGCGGCAGCAACTTCCACGCGGTGCTCGAGGAGTACCGCGCCGAGCGCGCGGCGCCGGTCTGGGACGGGAGCGTGGAGATCGTCGCGCTCTCCGGCGCGAGCGCGGAGGCGCTGCGCGCGGGCCTCGCCGAGCTGGAGAGGCTCGACGACGACCAGGTGGCCGCGTTCGCCGCGGAGAGCCGGGCGCGCTTCCGCGCCGGCGACGAGCACCGCCTCGCCCTGGTCCTCGACGCGGGCGCCGATCGGGCGAAGCGGATCGCCCAGGCGCGCGCCCTGCTCGACGCGGGCCCGGGCCACCACCCCGACGGCGTCCACTACGGCGCGGGCAGGCCGGGCGCGCTGGCGATCCTCTTCCCCGGCCAGGGCTCGCAGCGGGTGGGGATGCTCCGCGATCTCGCCTGCGTCTTCCCCGAGATGCTCGCGGCGCTCGAGGCGAGCGGCGAGGTGGCGCGGGCGATCCATCCGGTCCCCAGCTTCGATCCGGCGGTGCGGGAGGCGCAGGCGAAGGCGCTCACCCGCACCGACGTGGCGCAGCCCGCGCTGGGCGCGGTGGAGCTCGGCGCCCTCGAGGTGCTGCGGCGCTTCGGCGTGCGCGCGGACGCCTACGCGGGCCACAGCTTCGGCGAGCTGGTGGCGCTCCACGCCGCAGGCTGCTTCGACGCGGCGACGCTGCGCAAGCTCTCCGCCGCCCGCGGCAGGCTGATGGCGGGCGACGGCGCCGACCGGGGCACGATGCTCGCGGTGCAGGCGCCGCTCGAGGCGATCGACGCGCTGATCGAGGCGGAAGGACTCGAGGTGGTCCTCGCCAACCGGAACGCGCCGGCGCAGGGCGTCCTCTCCGGCAGCCGCGCGGCGATCGAGCGCGCCGAGGCGGCGTGCAGGGCGAAGGGGATGCGCTGCAGCAGGCTGCAGGTGGGCGCCGCCTTCCACAGCCCGCTCGTCGCCGATGCGGTCGCCGCCTTCGCGCAGGAGCTGGCGGCGGCGGAGATCCGGGCGGGCGCCGTGCCGGTGGTGGCCAACACCACGGGCGAGCGGTGGCCGGTGGATCCCGACGCGGTCCGGGCGCAGCTCGCGGCGCAGCTCGCCCGGCCGGTCCGTTTCGTGGAGGTGGTGGAGCGCCTCCACGCGGACGGCGTGACCACCTTCCTCGAGGTGGGTCCGCGGGCGGTCCTCACCGGCCTCGTCCGCGCCATCCTGGGCGATCGCCCCGGCCACGCGCTGGCGCTCGACGCCTCGCAGGGGCAGCGGGACGGGATGGTCGATCTCGCCCAGGCGCTCGCCGCCCTCGCCGCCCGCGGCCACGAGGTGCGCCTCGCCGCGTGGGAGGAGCGCCCGAAGGCGCCGGCACCCGCGCGCAAGCCGCGCATGAACGTTCCCCTCACCGGCGCCAACTACCGGGCGCCGCAGCCCCCTCTTCCGCGCAGGCAGCCGCGCGCCCCCGAGGCGCCGCAGCGCGCAGCGCAGCTCGAACCGACGACGACGGAGATGCAGATGTCCCAGCCCACCGATCCCCAGGCCACCGCGCTCCTGCTGGAGGCGCTGCGCGCCAACGGCGAGACGCTGCGCACGCTCCAGGTGCTGCAGGAGCAGACGGCGCTGGCCCACCAGCGCTTCCTCGAGGGGCAGGTCGCCGCGCAGCAGAGCTTCGCGGCGCTGCTCACCGCGCAGCAGCAGCTGGTGGCGCAGGCGACGGGCGGGGCGGTGCCGAACGTGGCGATCGCGGTGCCGGCGCTCGCGGCGGCGCAGGCGGGCGGGTATGCCCCTGCGAGCATGGCGGTGCCCGCGAGCGGCTTCGCGGCCGCGACGCAGGCACCTGCCATCGGCTTCGCGCCCGTGCACGCCCCCGGACTCGCGCCCGCTCCGCAGGCCACCCACGCCAACGGCTTCGCGCCCGTGGCTCCCGCGCACGCCCTCGGTATGGCCTCCGTGGCGCACACGAACGACCTCGCCCCCGTGGCACAGGCGGCTGCCCACGGATCGGCGCCCGGTCCGCACGCGAACGGATTCGCTTCCGCGGCGCACGCGCCTGCCCACGGATCGGCGCCCGCTCCGCGCGCGGCGCACGCGAACGGATTCGCCCCCGCGGCACAGGCGCCTGCCCACGGCTCGACGCCCGCTCCGCACGCGGCGCACGCGATCGGATTCGCCCCCGCGGCGCACGCGCCTGCCCATGGAGGAACGCCCGCCATCCACGCGAACGGCTTCACTCCCGCTGCGCAGGCGCCCGCCCACGGCGCCGCGCCCCACGCGAACGGCGCTGCCGCCGCGATGCACGCGGGCGGCACCCCCGCGGCGCCTCCGCCCCGCGCCAACGGTACCGCCGCCCCCGCGCGCCCCACCGCAGCGCCGCAGGGCGACGTGATCGCCGAGCTCCTCGCCGTCGTCGCCGAGGCGACCGGCTACCCCACCGAGATGCTCGAGCTCGATATGGATCTCGAGGCCGACCTCGGCATCGACTCGATCAAGCGCGTCGAGATCCTTTCCCTCCTCGGCAAGCGGATCCCCAACGCGCCCGCGGTCGATCCCGAGCAGCTCGGCAACCTGCGCACCCTGCGCCAGGTGGCCGCCTTCGTCGGCGGCGGCGCGGCGGAGAAGCCCGCCACCGCTCCCGCCCCCGCGGCGGCACCGGCTCCCACCGCAGGCGACGCCCGCGCGATCCTGCTCGCCGTCGTCTCCGAGCTGACCGGCTACCCCTCCGAAATGCTCGACCTCGACATGGACCTCGAGGCCGACCTGGGCATCGACTCGATCAAGCGCGTGGAGATCCTCTCCCTCCTCGGCAAGCGCCTCCCCGACGCCCCCGCGGTCGACCCGGAGAAGCTCTCCGGCCTGCGGACCCTCCGCCAGGTGCTCGAGTTCGTGGCGCCGCGGGAGCGCGGCTCGAAGCGCGCCCCCGCCGCGGCGGAGGAGCCCGTCGCCGAGGGGCAACGATCCGGCCTGCTGCGCCGCGAGGTGGTCGCCTGCAGGCTCCCCGCGCCGCAGGCGCTGCCCCTCCCCGCGGGGCCGATCCTCGTCACCGATGACGGCGACGGCCTCGCCCCCGCCCTCGTCCGCCGCCTCGTCGAGGCCGGCCACGAGGCGAAGCTGGTCGCGCTGGACGACGTCGCCGCCTCCGACGCCGCGGGCCTGGTGATCTGCGGCGGCTCGGGGTGGGCCCCGGAGGCGCTCGCCCGCGCCTTCGCACAGATCCGCGCCCGCGCCACCCCGCTGCGCCGGTCGGGGGGGATGCTGGCCGCCGTCTCGCGCCGCGACGGCGCCTTCGGCAGGCTCGATCCCCTCGCAGGCCCCGCCGCCCACGGCGGCCTCGCCGGCCTGTGCAAGACCGCCGCGCGGGAGTGGAGCGAGGTGCGCTGCAAGGCGATCGATCTCGCCGCCTCGCTCCCGCCCGACGAGGCGGCGGCGCTCCTCCTCGCCGAGCTGGGCGCGGACGGGCCGGAGGAGGTGGGGCTCGGCCCGGCAGGCCGCGTCGGCCTCGCCCTCGGCGCCTCCGACGCGCAGCCGACCGAAGCGGCCAGCCCCCTCCACCCCGGCGACCTGGTGGTGGTGACCGGCGGCGCCCGCGGCGTCACCGCCGCCTGCGTCGTCGAGCTGGCGAGGGCCTGCCGTCCGACGCTCCTCCTCCTCGGCCGCTCGCCCCTGGGCGAAGAGGAGCCCGCGTGGCTCGCGGGCGCGCGGGACGAGGCGGCGATCCAGCGCGCCCTCCTCGCCCACCGCTTCGCGGGCGAACGTCCGACGCCGATCGTGCTCCGTGACGCGTGCAGGGAAATCCTCGCCCGCCGCGAGATCCGCGCCACCCTCGCCGCGATCGAGGCGGCGGGCGCGAAGGCGCTCTACCGCGCGGTGGACGCGCGGGATCGCGCCGCGCTCGCCCGGGTGATCGACGAGGCGCGCGCCCTCCACGGCCCGGTGCGCGGCCTCGTCCACGGCGCGGGCGTGCTGCGCGACAAGCGGATCGAGGAGAAGAGCGACGGCGACTTCGCTGCGGTCTTCTCCACCAAGGTGGACGGCCTCGAGGCGCTCCTCGAGGCGACCGCCGCCGACGACCTCGCGCTCCTCGCCCTCTTCACCTCGGTGACCGGCCGCTTCGGCAGGCGCGGGCAGATCGACTACGCCGCCGCCAACGAGACGCTCACGGCGATCGCGCTGCGCGAGCGCGCACGCCGCCCCGGCTGCCGCGTGGTGGCGTTCGACTGGGGCCCGTGGGAGGGCGGGATGGTCACCCCCGCGCTGGCGAAGGAATTCGCCCGCGAGGGGATCGCCCTCATCCCCATCGGCGCGGGCGCGCGCCTCTTCGCGGCGGAGGCGACCGGCCCCGCTGGCGGCGCGGTGGAGCTGGTGGTGGGCAGCGGCTTCCCCGGCGGCCTCGTGCCGGAGACGCAGGATCTCCACCTCGCGGCGCTGGAGCGGATCGATCCGCGCACGCACCGCTACCTCGAGGACCACCGCCTCGCCGGCAGGCCCGTCCTCCCGGTGGCGATGGAGATCGAGCTGGTGGCCGCCGCCGCGGCGCGCTTCTGGCCCGGCGCGGGCATCGCGGCGGTGGAGGACTTCCGCCTCCTCAAGGGCGTGGTGGTGGAAGAGCCGCTCCACCTCACCGTCTGGCTCGGACGGCGGACGGGCGACCGCGTCGCCGCGGAGCTGCGCGGCGCGGGGGACAGGGTCCATGCCCGGTGCACGGTGGTGCTGGGCGCGGCCTCGAAGCTCACCCCGCTGGTCGGCGCCGTCGAGCTGCCCGAAGGCGGCCGCGACCCCGCCTCGATCTACGCGGCGCGGGAGCTCTTCCACGGCCCGCGCTTCCACGCCCTCGCCGCGGTGGAGGGGATCGGCGCCGACGCCTTCGCCGCCGTGCTCGACACCGAGCCAGAGGATTTCTTCGCCCCCGGGCGCACCTTCGCCACCGCGCCGCTGGCGCTGGACGGCGTCTTCCAGGCGGCGGTGCTCTGGTGCCGCGATCGCCTTGGCGCCCCCTCGCTCCCGAGCCGCCTCGGCGCCTGGCGCCAGGGCGCGCAGCCCCTCCCGCCCCGTGTGCGCGCGGTGGCGGCGGTGCGCGCGGTGGAGGGGAGCACCGCGGTGATCGACTGCGACCTCCTCGACGAGGCGGGCCGCGTGGTGGCGCAGGTGGAGGGCTACGCCTGCACCGCCAGCCCCACCCTCGAAGAGGCCTACGGGCGGAAGCGGAGCGACGCGGCGTGAGCGGGATGGCGATCGCGATCTGCTCGATGGCCGCCCGCTTCCCGGGCGCCGCGAGCCCGGAGGATCTCTGGCGGCTGGTGATCGAGCGCCGCAGCGCCGCGCAGGAGATTCCGCCGGGCCGCTGGCCGGTGGATCCGCCTTCCGTCCACGCAGGCGCGAACGGCGTGCCCGATCGCGCCTCCTCGCTGCGCGGTTGCTTCCTCGATCCGGTGGAGCTCGATCCCGCGCTGCCGATCGACGCCAGCGGCCTCGACGAGGTGCAGCGGCTCGCCCTCCAGGTGGGACTCGAGGCGTGGCGCGCCGCCCGCACCGCGGGGATCGACCGGTCGCGCGTCGGCGTCGTCCTCGCCAACATCGCGCTGCCCACCGAGAGCGCCTCCGCGCAGACGCGCGCCCTCCTCGGCGGCGCCTTCGCCCGCGCCGCGACCGGCGGCGACGCCTCCTTCGAGCCGCCGGGCATCGAGCCCGCGCCCCTCGAGCGCCACACCCTCGCCCTGCCCGCCTCGCTGCTGTGCAGCGCGCTCGGCTTCGGCGGCGGCGCCCTCACCCTCGACGCGGCGTGCGCCTCCTCGCTCTACGCGATCCGCCTCGCCTGCATGGAGCTGGAGGCGGGGCGCGCCGACGCGATGCTCGCCGGCGGCGTGTGCAGGCCCCAGTCGATCTACACGCAGATCGGCTTCAGCCAGCTCCAGGCCCTCTCCCCCAGCGGCAGGTGCGCGCCCTTCGATCGCGGCGCGGACGGGCTCGTGGTGGGCGAAGGCGCGGGCATCTTCGTCCTCAAGCGGCTCGCCGACGCGGAGGCACAGGGGGACGAGATCCTCGGCGTGATCCGCGCGGTGGGCCTCTCCAACGACGTGGCCGGCTCGCTCCTCTCGCCCGCCAGCGAGGGGCAGCTCCGCGCCATGCGCGCCGCGTGGGAAGCGGCGGGCTGGGCGCCGGGCGAGGTCGATCTGGTGGAGTGCCATGGCACCGGCACGCCCCGCGGCGACGCGGTGGAGATCGCCAGCCTGCGGGAGCTCCTCGGCACGGCGGCGCCGACCATCGGCTCGGTGAAGGCCAACGTCGGCCATACCCTCACCGCCGCGGGCGCGGCGGCGCTCTGCAAGGTGCTGCTGGCGCTGCGCCACGAGACGCTGCCGCCGGCGACCCACGCGGACGAACCGATCGACACCGGCAGCCTCCTCTTGCGCGACGCGCCCGCCCGCTGGGAGCGGCCCGCGGACAGGCCGCGGCGCGCGGCGGTGAGCGCCTTCGGCTTCGGCGGGATCAACGGCCATCTGCTGGTGGAGGAGTACGTGCGCGGGGCGCCCCCGCCGCGGATCGCGGTCGCCTCGCCCGCGGTGGCCATCGTCGGCATCGGCGCCCACGTCGGGCGCCTCGCGGGCAGGCGCGCCTTCCGCGAGGCGCTGCTGCGCGGCGAGCCGGTGCTCGACGAGCGCCCCGCCTCCCGCTGGCACGGCGCCGGCGGCGACGCCCCGCGGGGCGCGTGGATCGACGCCCTCGAGATCCCCGTGGGGCGCTACAAGGTGCCGCCGCGGGAGATCCCCGCGCTGCTGCCGCAGCAGCTCCTCGCCCTGGAGACCGCCCTCGAGGCGGCGGAGGACGCGCGCGCGCTGGGCGAGGCGCCCAGGCTGCGTGCAGGCGCCGTGATCGGGCTGGGCCTCGATCCCGAGACCACCGGCTTCCACCTGCGCTGGACGCTGCTGCAGAGCGCGCGGCGCTGGGCGGCGGCGAACGGCTTCGGCGACGAGGCGGCGATCGCCGCGTGGGTGGAGGAGCTCCTGCCGGCGCTCGGGGAGCCCCTCGACGCGGCGCGGGTGCTCGGGGCGCTGGGCGGCGTGGTCGCCGGGCGGATCGCCCGCGAGCTCTCCCTGGGTGGCCCCAGCTTCGCCGTGGGCGGCGCGGAGGGGGCCGGCCTGCGGGCGCTCGACGTGGCGGTGCGCCTCCTCCAGCGCGGCGAGGTGGACGCGATGGTCGTCGGCGCGGTCGATCTCGCCGGCGATCTGCGGGCGGTGCGCGCGGCGGACGCGCTGCGCCCCTTCTCGCGCACGGGCGCCACCCGGCCCTTCGATGCGGCGGGCGACGGCCCGGCGGTGGGCGAGGGGGCGGTGGCGCTGGTGGTGAAGCGGCTCGACGACGCGCGCCGCGACGGCGATCGGATCTATGCGGTGATCCGCGGCATGGGCGCGGCCTCCGGCGGCGGGGCGGCCGCCTACGAGCGGGCGCTGCGGCAGGCGTGGGCGGAAGCGGGCCTCGCGCCGGAGCGGGCGAGCCTCGTCGCCGCCCATGGCTCCGCCGATCCCGACGAGGATCGCCTCGAGGCGGAGGCGCTCCATCGCTTCTTCGGCGCGGCGCCGCGCCCCGACGACGCGCGCTGCGCCCTCGCGTCCGCCCGCGGCGTCCTCGGCGACACCGGCGCCGCCTCGGGGCTCGCCTCGGTCGCCTTCGCGGCGCTCGCCCTCTTCCACGAGGTGCTCCCGCCGCTGCCCGGCATCCACACGCCACGGCGCTGCGTCGACTGGGAGGCGGGCCCCTTCCACCTGCCCCGCGCGCCCCAGCCCTGGCTGCGGGATCGCGGCGACGGGCCGCGGGTGGCGGGCGTCTCCTCCATCGGTCTCGACGGCACGTGCCAGCACGTCGTCCTCGCCGGCGAGGAGCATGCAGCGGACGCGTGGCGCGCGGAGCGGGCGCGCCCGCTGGGCGAGCGCGCCGCGGCGATCTTCGTGGTGCAGGCGGAGAACGAGGGCGAGCTGGCGGTCCGCATCGGCGAGCTGCGCGCGCTTGCCCGCCGCGGTGGATCCCTCGAGGTGCTGGCCGCCGCGTGGTGGCGCGAACACGGCGTCCGCCGGGCGCCGCTCACCCGCGCCTTCGTGGCGGGCGACCTTGCCGAGCTGCGCCGCGCGCTCGATCGCCCCGCGTCCCCGGGCGCGCCCATCGACGGCGAGATCGCCTTCGTCTACCCCGGCTCCGGCAACCACTGGGTGGGGATGGGGCGCGGCCTCGGCCTCGCCTTCCCCGCGCCGATCCGCGCCCTCGACGCCACCACCGCGCAGCTCCGCACCCAGTCGATGCCCGCGTGGTACGCGCCGTGGCGCTGCGACTGGTCGGAAGGCGCGGAGACGGAGGCGGCGCGGCGCCTCGCCTCGTCGCCCGCGCGGATGATGCTCGGCCAGGTGGCCCACGGGATCGCCGCCACCGCCGTCCTCCGCTCCCTCGGCGTGGAGCCGCAGGCGGCGATCGGCTACAGCCTCGGCGAGTCCGCGGCGCTCTTCTCCATGGGCGCGTGGACCGACCGCGACGGCATGTTCGCGCGGACGATGGCGACCTCCCTCTTCACCAGCGAGCTGGCGGGCGCGTACGAGGCGGCCCGCCGCGCGTACGGCGCGCCGAGCTGGCACGTGGCGGTGATCAACCGGGCGGCGGACGAGGTGCGGGGAGCGCTGGTGGGATCCGCTTCGCTGCTCATCGTCAACGCGCCGGGCGAGTGCGTCGTCGGCGGCAGCCGCGCCGACGTGGAGGCGACCATCGCCGCCCTCGGGTGCGAGGCGCTGCCGCTCGAGGGCGTGCCCACCGTCCACTGCGCGCTGGCGCGGGACGCGGCGGAGGACTACCGCGCGCTCCATGTGCAGCCCACGCGGGCGCCGGAGGGCGTGCGGATCTACTCGTGCGGCTGGGCGAGGCCCTACGTGCCCTCGCCGGACGCGTGCGCCGACTCGATCCTCCACAACGCGCTGCATGGCTTCGACTTCCCGCAGGTGATCGAGCGGGCGTGGAGCGACGGCGTGCGGATCTTCGTGGAGGCGGGGCCGCAGGGCTCCTGCACCCGGATGATCGGCCGCATCCTCGCCGGGCGCGAGCACCTGGCGGTGTCGATCTGCCAGCGCGGCGTCGATCCGGCGCGGAGCGTGCTGCAGGCGCTGGCGCGGCTCGCGGAGGCGGGCGTGGCGATCGATCTGGCGTCGCTCTACGGGCCGGAGGGCGGGATCGAGCTCGAAGCGCCGCGGCGGCAGCCCACCGTGCGCGTGGTGGTGGGCAGGGAGCCCGCCGCGCTTCCGCCGCCGCCGTGGCGCAGGGCTGCCGCTCGTGCGGCGGAGGCCGGGCCGCCGTCGCTCGGGGCGCCGTCCGGCGCCGCGATGGCCAGCCCTTTGGCGCAGCAGCCGGCCACCTCCGCGGCGCCGTCCGTGCTCGCTGCGTCCGCTCCCGTGGCGCAGCCGACGGCGCCACTCGCACCGCACGCGGCCGCTGCTGCAGTGGCGAGCGCGCCCACGCCCGGCGCAGGCACGCTCGCGGCGAACGAGACCGCACGCGCGCTCGGCGCGGCCGCTGCACCTTCCCATCTGCCGGCGCCCGGCGCCGCGCTCCACGCAGGAAACGACCACATGGGGACCAACGACGTCCGCAGGCACGCCGAGGGACTCGTCGCCGCCCAGGCGCTCCTCGCCCAGGCGGCGCGGACCGCTGCGGCGCACGCCGCGTTCCTCGCCCAGAGCGCCGGCTCGTTCGCGCTGCAGCGCCAGGCGATCGAGCAGCGCGCGGCGCTGCTGGGGCAGCTCCTCGGGGCAGGCCATCCGCTGCCCGCGCCCGCCCGCGGCACGGTGGTGGGCGACGGGCCATTGGGCGCGGCACCCGCGGGCGACGCGTCCGCGCTGCGGCCGGAGCGCACGAGCGGCGCGGTGGCCCACGCCTCCCACGACGGCCCGCCCGCCCCCGCGACGCCGTGGACACCCGCGGTCCGGACCGACTCCGCCGCCCCGCAGCCCCCGCGCGCGGGCGATGCCGCGGCCCCCGCCACCGCGGCCCTTCCCGCGCCCGAGGCGCGACGCGCCGCCCCGCTCTTCGACCGCGACCTCTGCATGGAGTTCGCCGTCGGCTCCATCGGCAGGATGCTGGGCCCCGCCTTCGCCGCCATCGACGCCCACCCGACCCGCGTGCGCCTCCCCGACGAGCCGCTGATGCTCGTCGACCGCATCGTCCACCTCGAGGGCGAGCCCAACAGCCTCGGCGCCGGCCGCGTCGTCACCGAGCACGACGTCCTCCCCGGCGCCTGGTACCTCGACGGCGGCCGCGCCCCGGTCTGCATCAGCGTCGAGGCAGGCCAGGCCGACCTCTTCCTCTCCGCGTGGCTCGGCATCGATCACCGCACGAAGGGCGAGCGGCTCTACCGCCTCCTCGACGCCCGGGTGATCTTCCACCGCGATCTCCCGCGGCCGGGAGAGACCGTCCGCTACGACATCCGCGTCGACCGCTTCATCCGGCAGGGCGACACCTACCTGATGTTCTTCCACTTCGACGGCACCATCGACGGCGCGCCCTTCATCACCATGCGCGACGGCTGCGCCGGCTTCTTCAGCCCGCAGCAGCTCGCCTCGGGGCGCGGCATCGTCGGCGAGCTGCCCACCGACAGGCCCGCGCCGCGCGAGGGCTCCCGTCCCTTCCGTCCGCTGGCGGAGGTGGGCAGCGAGCGCTTCGACGACGCGCAGATCGCCGCCCTGCGCGCGGGCGATCTCGAGGCGGCCTTCGGTCCCGCCTTCGCGGGCATCACGCTGCCGCCCGCGCTGCGCCTCCCCTCGGGCCGCATGGAGCTGGTCGACAGGATCGTCGAGCTCGATCCGGCGGGCGGCCGCTACGGCCTGGGGCGGATCACCGGCGAGGCGGACATCGCGCCGGACGACTGGTTCCTCACCTGCCACTTCTCCGACGATCCGGTGATGCCGGGCACGCTCATGTACGAGTGCTGCCTCCACACCCTGCGCGTCTACCTGCTCCGCCTCGGCTGGATCCTCCCCGCGGAGGCGGCGCCCGCCGACCTCCACGTCGCCCCGATCGTCGGCGCCACCAGCAAGCTGCGCTGCCGGGGCCAGGTGACGCCCACGACGAAGAAGGTGCGCTACCGGATCGACATCAAGGAGATCGGCTACGACCCCGAGCCGTACGTGCTCGCCGACGCCTCGATGTTCGTCGACGACCTCCACGCCATCGAGATGGAGGGGATGTCCCTCCGCTACGCGGGCGTGGACGGCGCCGCGATCGAGCGCTTCTGGGAGGAGCGGCGCCATCCGGCCTTCGGCCGCGACCACGTCCTCGCCTTCGCCGCGGGCAGGCCCTCCGACGCCTTCGGCGCGCGCTACGCCCCCTTCGACGAGGGGAAGCGTCTCGCCCGCTTGCCGCGGCCGCCCTTCTCCTTCGTCGACGAGATCCGCGCCACCGCCGGGCGGCGCTGGCACCTCGACCGCGGCGCCGCTGCGGAGGCGCGCTTCCACCTCGCGCCCGACGCCTGGTACTTCGCCGGCGGCGGCTCCGGCGAGATGCCCTACGCGGTCCTCCTCGAGGCGGCGCTCCAGCCCTGCGGCTGGCTGGCGGCGTACGGCGGCGCGGCGCTGCGCAGCGAGAAGGAGCTCTTCTTCCGCAACCTCGAGGGCGAGGCGGTGCAGCACCTGCCGGTCCGCCCCGGCGACGGCGCCCTCGTCACCCGCTGCACCCTCGACTCGGTCTCCGAGGCGGGCGGGATGATCCTCCTCGCCTACCGCTTCGCCACCTCGAGCGATCGGGGCCTCGTCTTCGAGGGGACGACGCGCTTCGGCTTCTTCCCCGAAGCGTCGCTGGCGCAGCAGGCGGGGCTGGGCCTCGATCCCGCGACCCTGGCGCGACCGACGGCGGCGCTGCAGCCGCTCCCGCGCGCCGCGCCGCTCCGCCCGGAGGAGGCGGGGCGCACCGGCGACCCCGCCCAGGCGATCGTCCCCGCCCCCCCGCCCGGCACGGGGCTGCCCGCGGGCTGCTGGCAGATGCTCGACGAGGTGGCGCTCGACCTCGAGTCGGGCCGCGCCCTGGGCGTGCTCCACGTCGATCCCGACGCGTGGTTCTTCCACGCCCACTTCTTCGGCGATCCGGTGATGCCCGGCTCCCTGGGCGTCGAGGCCTTCCTGCAGCTGGTGCAGCGCTGGATCCACGCCCGCTTCCCCGGGGCGCAGGGGCGCGTGGTCCCCGCCACCGGCGCCGCCCACCGCTGGACCTACCGCGGCCAGGTGCGCCCCGGCGCGAGGCGGGTCGAAGTGATCGCCCACGTCACGGCGCAGGAGGGCACCGCCGTCCGCGCCGACGGCTGGCTGCTCTGCGACGGCCAGCCGATCTACGCCATGCGCGGCTACGCGCTGCGGCTGGTGGAGGATGCCTGATGCGCTGGTCCCGCGTCCACGTGGAGGCGATCGCCTACGAGCTGCCCCCGGAGCGGGTGCGCTCCACCGATCTCGAGGCGCGCCTCG
>Ga0182742_1002421_pt1 | contig 20638 bp, 16 predicted proteins | sample eDN5th37CBELigMG_FD_128880 | JGI IMG/M metagenome (GOLD analysis project Ga0182742, IMG submission 128880) | Enriched Miracle-Growth compost microbial communities from Emeryville, California, USA - eDNA 5th pass 37_C BE-Lig MG (version 2)... ... | reverse complement strand
TGAATGGCAGTTTATTTATTATTACTCGTTGTTCAGTTTTCAAAGATCAAGTGGTTCAGTTACGAACCGTTTTGTTTTCGTCGTCTGCGGTGTGTCTCGCTGGCGACAAGAAATAATATACCATAGACTTAAAATAGATTGCAAGCATTTTTATAAAAAAAGTTTATATCTTTTTTAAAAGCCTTTAAAATCCCTTATAGTACAGCATTTCAATAAAAATATTATTTGATTTAGTCTTAATAGACTACTTAATATATCAGTATTTATTATGATAAAATTGTCATATCACACAATTAGATGTAAGGCTATTTGTAGCGTTAAATGTCACCTTCAATTATTTAGTTCATATTAGAATAAACAAACAAATTAAGTTAATAATTCTAAAGCAAATCATTATCGTTAAGGAGGAATGGATTATGCTTAATAACTTACAATCTAAATTACCCGAACTTTCTTCCTTGTTACACGCATGGATAGACTCAAGCAAGCAAGAAGCAAGTAAAGGGAAGGTTGCCACCTATATACCTGAGCTTGCTAGTGCACAAAAGGATGCATTAGGCATCTGCTTCGTACACAAGGATGGACAGTCACTTGAAGCAGGAGACAGTAATCTTATTTTTACACTACAAAGTATTTCTAAAGTATTTACTTTAATACTTGCATTAATGGATCATGATGAGCAATTCGTATTTTCAAAGGTTGGTATGGAGCCTACTGGTGATAGCTTTAATTCTATGCTTAAGCTAGAGCTCGTACAGCCCGGCATCCCATTTAACCCTCTTATTAATGCTGGAGCTATTGCCATCTCTTCTTTAATTAAGGGTGATACTCAGCAGCATAAACTCGATCGCGTGTTAAAGTTCTTTTGCCTCCTAGCAAACAATGACTCCTTACAATATAACAAAGCCGTTTACGAATCAGAGTTAAAAACTGCCGACTTAAATCGTTCAATTGCTTATTTCTTAAAGGACAAGGGCATTTTTGATCAGCATGTCGAAGAGGTGCTAGAAGTATATTTTCATCATTGCTCTATCAATGTTACATGTAAGGATCTAGCAAATATGGCTCTTGTACTTGCTCAAAATGGAAAGCATCCTGCAACAGGAGAACAAATTATTCCTAAACGATACGCCCAAATAGCAAAATCATTTATGGTGACCTGCGGTATGTACAATGCTTCTGGTGAGTTTGCTATTAATGTAGGCTTACCTGCAAAGAGTGGTGTAGCTGGTGGGATATTGACCTTTATTCCAAATGAAATCGGTATTGGCATCGTCGGTCCTGCTCTTACTACTAAAGGAAATAGCGTTTCAGGTGTGCACTTACTTGAAACACTATCCAATCATTACGACTTAAATATGTTTTAGTTAAAGTGTAAAAATTTAAGCACAAGGCCTCATTTGTTACCACAAGTGTCACCTTGTGCTTTTTAATTTTCACAGGTGTAATTAATTTATAAACAAAACAAAAAGCATGACTACTTAAGAGAGAAATCTCCCAAGTAGCCATGCTTTTTTAGTTAAGGGTAATTTCGTTCATCTAATTTATTTCTAAGTAATCAATAAAGGCATCCCATGTTCCATTGTCAGCTGTAACTCTTAGCTCAACTTCCTGATTACCTGTGCCGTGACTAACATTATTTATAGTATAGACAGCCGGGTAGCTACCACCATAGTAGAAGGTACCTTTATATTGTCCTCCAATATATAAATCCACTCTCGCCATATTGTCATTATTCGATGCGCCTCTTAATGAGAAGTTGTGAGTGCCACTAGCGAAATATTGCGTATATTTGACCGAGTCATTATTCGCATACAAGGCTACGCCATTAAACGGAGAACTAATATTCCCTGTATATTGACCACTCTTTGTCATAGTTTCAGCTTCAACTCTTGTAGCTGCAGGTGGGTTTCCACCGCCAGGGTTACCACCACCACCGCTTGATCCACCAATTGTCAATGTATTGCTATAAACAGTCGCACTACCACTACTTTGATAGCCTTCAACTGTCAGGGCAACCTCATACATTTTACCCATTGGCATACCTCTGCTTTCCCACGCTTTAAAATGTTCGCTGACAGAAATTGTACCACTAGTACGTTTAGAAGTACGAACACTCCAATATTGCTTGAATGTAGCTGTGCCTTTAATCGATGGCTGATTATAACGAGTTGTTTCGTAAATATCGTAGGTTCCACCGTCTACAGTAATGGTGCCTTTAGAAGCACCACCCGGTGGGCGCCAGCTTCCCCAGCTATCTACAATATAAAACTCAACTAGTGGATCAGAAGTCCAGCCGTATACAGTTAAGTAAGAGTTTCCGTTTGGTCTGTAATCTGCACCATACGTGATAGATATATTACCAATTTGCTGATGTGTTTGTGTTTCATTAAACTTTTTACCTTTGCGAAACAAAATATTGTTTATATTGCTCCACTGTGCACTAAAAGTACCCCCACTAGTTAAAGTCATTGTGCCTTGTCCGCTATCCTTCCAGTACTCAAAATCATAGCCATCATGTGTGCCCGTCGCATTCGAAGTTAGCGTTTGTGCATAAGCCGCTGCAGCTGGTAATGAAAGTACAATACATAGTGCAATCATCACCATTACTTTAAGATTTTTCTTCTTTTTCATCATCTTTCCTCCTTTTAATATACTCGGTTAATATAACTAGGATGGAATGTTATCTACATCTAAGAAGAATTTGTAAACGTTTACAAATAAATAGTAACACTAATTTTAATTATTCATACTTTAAAAATTATATATTTTATTGAAAATATTAATTTAATACCATTAATTACCATATATTTATCATTGTCAATTATATCATTTTATCAATTTAACATTTGTAAACTATTATTTTTATTATTTTTACTAGAAATAGTGCGTTAGATATTATAGGGTAACTTCGTTATACATTTTTTAGGGTTTAAAACTTCACAAAAAAAACGCAGCTGATTGGTTAAATGACCATAACAGCTGCGTTTTTTTGTTTACTATAGGTAGAGCTTTTACTTATTCATTATTCAAATACAATTTGACCTTCAACTAATGAACGATACAAGCCTTCCTCTTGCATAAGCTGAGGGTGTGAACCAAACTGCACTAACTTACCTTGTGCCAGTACTGCTATTTTATCTGCCTGCTGTATCGTATTTAAGCGATGTGCAATGACAAACGATGTTCTACCTTTCATTAACGTTTGCAATGCATCTTGTATTTTTATTTCTGTTACTGTATCTATACTACTAGTCGCTTCATCTAACACGAGTATTTTTGGGTTCGCTATTAATGCTCGAGCGATGGCTATAAGTTGCTTTTGTCCTTGCGATATCCCATTACCACCAACTGAAAGCTCTGTCTGATAGCCGTCCTTTAACCGCATAATAAAATTATGAGCATTAGCTTGCTTTGCCGCCTCAACGACTTGATCATCATTTGCAGCAATATTACCGTAGCGAATATTATCCATAATCGTGCCAGCAAATAAATAAGGATCTTGTAGTACAAAGCCCATCTGCGAACGCAAGCTTTCTCTCGTAATAGAGTTTATCGGACGCTCATCAATGTATATCATTCCAGAAGAGACTTCATAAAATCGTGAAAGTAAAGAAATAATTGTCGTTTTACCAGCTCCTGTTGGACCCACTAACGCAATCGTTTCACCCATTTTAACATTAAAGCTAATATCAGATAATGTTAATTGGCTTTGTTCATAACCAAAATTAACATGCTCGAATCTAACATCACCATTTATATGTCCAATATCAGCTGCACCAGTTTCATCTATATTTTCTACTGGCTCATCCATAATTTTAAACACGCGTTCTGCTCCAGCAATAGCAGACAGTAGCGTATTCCACTGGTTCGCCAAATCATTTAGCGGACGAGTAAATTGTCTAGCGTATTCAGCAAACAGCACAATAGTCCCAATCGAGACAGATTCATTCCATAAATATAATAATGCACCCGCTCCTACAACTAAAGCAAAGCTAAACGCATTTAAGCCGTTCATAAGCTTTGGAATAAATCCTGAAATTGCTTGTGCCCAATAGCCTGAGATACGAATGCTTTTATTGTTCTTTGCAAACTCAGAAACAACATGTTGTTCCTGAGAAAAAGCTTTAATAACCTTCTGGCCTGATAAGGTTTCTTCTACAAAACCATTTAGTCTACCAATATTTCGTTGTTGAATACGAAAGAGCTTGCTTGTATGACTTGTAATCCAGCGCATACCTAGCAGCATTAACGGTACAACACTAAAAGTTAGCAGTGTTAATAATGGACTATTAATAAGCATAATGACGATAATACCACTAAGTAAAAGCACACTAGAAGTGATTTGAATAAAGGTAGAGTTTAGCGTACTACTTATATTATCTATATCATTAGTGGCACGGCTCATCAAATCACCTTGTTGTCTCTTAGTAAAAAAACGAATGGGTAATCGATGAAACTGAGAAAACAGGTCATTTCTTAATCGATAAACTGTATCCTGTGCTATTTTAATCATCCAGCTATTTTGTGTAAAAGCTACAATCGCTTGTAAAACATAAATACTTCCTAATATGATAAGCATTTTTACTAAGCCTGGCTGACCTGCAAGCTGATGATCAATAATTTGCTTTACGATATAGGGTGCTAATAATGAAAGACATACGGCAATGATAATTAAAAAGACAACAGTAATTAATTTCGCACGATGAAAAAACAAATAATGCCAAAGTCGTATAAGTACTGACTTCATTTGAAGTGGACTTTTAGCACTTGACCTTGGAGCTTCGTTGACTTTACTACCAAGACCAAAACCCTTTGCTTTTTCAATGTTCTGATATACATCCTCATTGGCAAAAAGCTCAGAAGGCTTTTCTAGTTCAAATGGCTTCTTTAAGCTTTGCAAGCATGTTCTAACTAAGGAGTAACGTTTTCTAGCTGTACTGTCCATTGCCCCGACCTCCTTGCATAGTCTTGTGAAGCGTAAATTCGTTTGTAAAGCTCTGATTCTTGAAGGAGCTGCTCATGTGACCCATCTGCAATAATCGAACCCTCATCTAAAATAATAATACGATCAGCAATTAGCGTGGAACTCATTTTTTGTGTAACTAAAATAACTGTACATGATAAGGCTCTAATCTGTGCAAGTAGAGCATTCTCCGTTTGTACATCTAATGCACTTGTACAATCATCTAACAGCAATATACTTGGTTTTCGAACAAGAGCTCTTGCAATTGACATACGTTGCTTTTGTCCTCCAGATAAATTAACCCCTTTTTGCCCAATTAATGTGTCATACGCATCAGGGAAGGTCATAATCGTCTCATGAATTTGAGCCATTTTTGCTGCCTCAATAACTTCCTCCAGCGTTGCGTCCTTTTTACCCCAACGAATATTGTCGGCGATCGTACCAGTAAATAATAAAATATCCTGTGGTACATATCCGATAGCTTGCCTTATTGTAGGAAGATTGTATGAATCTATTAAGGCGTGATCTAATAATATTTTTCCCTCATTATGTTTATGGAGAAGCGGAATTAGCTGTAATATGCTTGTTTTACCAGAGCCAGTCGCACCCATTAAAGCAATCATTTCACCTTGCTTTACATGGAAGCTTATATTAGCTAATGTTTGAGTTTGACTCCCTTCATATTGAAAAGACACCTGCTCAAAACGAATGTCTCCATTAATCTGTTTATTATCAAAGCTATAAACGTCCTCATATTGGTCTGTAGCGTTTAACACTTCATCGACCCTTTCAATAGACGCAGCAACTCGACTAACTGCCATAACAATCCAGCTAAGCATAGACAAGGCACCACTTATACGCATCGCATAGTTAATAATGGCTACTACCTCACCGATACTCGCATTTCCACTAATAAATATGGCACGGTGACCAACAAATATAACGAATAAAATAGCTAAATTTATTATGAGCATGACGACAGGGGTTGTTAGTTCTGCAAGTCTTAATGTCGAAATCGTTTTTTCTTTTAGTGCATGACTGTCTTGCTCAAACTTTTCATTTTCGTAATTTGAGCGAACAAATACACGAATTAATCGAATACCGATTAAGCTTTGCTGTATACTTCGATTTAACTGATCTAATTTTTGCTGTACAATTTTAAAAAGCTTAAAATTCTTTTTTAGAGCATACGATAAAAATCCGAATATAAAAGGAAGGGAAACGACTAAAAACAAGGCTAAATAAGGGTTAATAATAAAAGCCATGATAAGATTACCGATAACAAGTAAGGGTGCTTTTAGTGCAATACGTGTACCCATAAACACCATGTTTTGAATTTGTACAACATCATTTGTCATACGGGTCATCAGTGATGCCTCTGAAAATTTGCTAAACACCGAAAACGTAAAGCCTTGAATCGTTTCAAATAGCTTTTTTCGAACATCGTAGCCTATGTATTGACTGACATAGCTAGAATAAAAGCTGCTTACTATTCCAACAGCGAACATAAATATGCTCGAGCCTATTAGTAATGCTCCCCACAGTACGACATCGTTCAAATTATGACCGACAATCCCATCATCAATAATTTTAGACATCATAAAGGGCTGAAATATTTCACTTACAAGTTCAAGGAGCATTAACAATATTGATACAACGATTAAAAAAGTATATTTCTTTGAAAAGGACCAAAAAGTTTTCATCTAGCTCTCCTTCCAAACTATTGCACCTGTTATAAAGGATTATTCCTGCTGTTTAAAATCATATTTCACATCGAAATTTATATGCTGGCCGTAATTTCCAAATCCTTTACCAAAAATAGTGAGACCACCAACATGTAAAGCATCTTCCTTCACACCTATACGAAGTTTCCATGCCTGCTCTGAAAAATCAATATCCTTTAAAGTCACATCGGACATTTTATCTCCATCAATCCAAGTACCGAAATCATCAATTTTAATCTTCTTTAATAAACCGTATTGGTTAACGCTTCTTCCCCACCATTTTGGTGTATAGCGACCTCTCTCAATTCCAAAATCACCTGGACTAGTCCAGATACCAAGCTCAACACCATTTAATGAAAAAAATATATCTGAGGGCCATTGCTCATTAATTCCTGGTGCCTCTGAGCTAATTTCCATTGAAAATTCAATTTCTGTAATGTGCTGACTTGGTAAAATAAAATTTGCAATGGTATACTCTACAAAGCCATAACCCAGCCAAAGTATACTTGCATGAATACGTTCAGGAGAATAAAAATAACGTGGATCATCAAATAAACCTATCATTTTTTCTGTAGTTGCTAATCCACATGTAGGATGAATCTCACATGCTGTAAATTGACCAACAGGAATACTGCTATGATGAATATTGGATTTTTCTTCACGTTCTTCTACCAAATCGATGACAAGCTGCTTTTCCTTTAGCATGCACATTTTATGTGTACCGCCATCTTTTCGCACCATTTTTGATTCTACAATTCCGGCTTGCTCTAGCTTTTTTACATGCATTGTTACAATCGCACTACTTAGCTGTAATCGCTCCGCTAACTGCTTAATGTTTAATGGTTGCTCAACGAGTAGCTGAACAATTTTTAATCTAACCTCACTAGCTAATGCTTCAAATAAAGGTAGCCATTTTGTATGTGTGGTTACATCTAACATAAAGTTCTCCTTTAACATCTTGTATTTGATGTTTAGTCAATTAAGTTAATTTGTAACTATATGTTACCATAAAATAAAAAGAAAATCGTAACACTCCTAACTATTTCACGTCATTTTAGCGTAAGATAATGGGTTAGTTTATTACGATTTATAACTCCAATTTGTAAGACTTATATTTGTGAGATTATGTCATATATTTCCTTCCAGTTTTTTGCTCGATGGATGTGTTTACCTTCAAGATGCCCGTTATAGGGATAATCAACTAGTATCATTGATAATTCATGCTTAATAAATTGCTCCGCATACATAGGACTATCATCTATTAATACATCTCCTTGAATTGCTAAAAAGGCATCAAGCTTACCTTCAGTCATAATAAGCTCATCATACGGAACCTGATGACGCTGCATCCAAGCTTCTGTTACAGCTCGATATTTTTCAGGTCTAGCAGTCATAAAGGTAATCGTATGTTTTTGCTTTAATAATTGAATCATTTCAATTGCATCTTCAAGTGGCAATGATTCATCATGCATTTGCATACCATACTGATCATAAACAGCATTAAAGTCATCTATTGTCCAGTCATAATAATGATAAATATAAAACTGAGTAACCTGCTCCTTTTTTATTTGTTTCCCTGATACGAGATTACAATATTTTAAATGCGTTGTTGTGCCATCGAGTAACGTGTTATCTATGTCTATTACAATATGAATGATTTCCAGCACCTTTCAATTAAATTATGAACTATTATAACAGACAATGGGCTAAACGATAAAAAATTATAAAAAGGAGAAGTCGTCACAATAGACGACCTCTCCTTTTTGCTATCAGATTATTTATACAAGATGCGATATAAAACTACCGCTGCTTCAGCTAATGTTAATTTGTCCTTTGGTGCAAGCTTCTTATTAGCTTTACCAACTAATAACCCTTCACCGACTAGCTTTTTAACATCTTCTACTGAGTAGCTAGAAATAGCTGATGCATCTGTAAATTGCTTCAAATCGCTAGATTTAGATAATGTCACGCCATCAGCAAGTAACGCACGAACAATAAAGGAACTCATCTGTTCACGTGTAACTGCTTGCTCTGGGTTAAATTTATCGCCACTAACAATACCAAGCTGTTTTGCAACTAGAATACTATGTGCATAGGCAGAATCAGCCTTAACATCACTGAATAATGCTTCTGACGTTGTATCAGCTTGAAATTGAAATGCTTTGACTAATAAATCAATAAACTGTGCACGAGTAAGCTCGTCATTAGATTTTGCTGTCATGCTTGCTCCACGTTCCTGCAATGCACGAATTGCATAATCAGCCCAGCTAGCGTCTACTGAAGAAGCTGATACTTCATTTACTAGTGTAAGTACACCGAATACAGAAGTATCCATATAACCTGTTCCCGCAGTATCATTCCATGTCGCAACTGATTGACGTGCCCCATCCTTAGCATCATTAATTTGTATATCAAAGCCGATTACTGTATTCGCTTTTGGTGTGATAGCTGTAAACGGAATTTTAACCTCTACTGTATAGTTTGTGCCATTTACAACTACTGCTGATTCAAAGCCATCAGGCTGAGCTGGATTAAACGAGGTGGCATTCTCAAAGTTAACGCGATACTGTCCATCATCCTCTTGATAGAATGTTGTCTTTGCGTTATTTTGATCAATGAATACCTCAACGGAATCCTGCTCCCAAGCATTTTCATTTGTTTTGTTTAATTGACCATCGCTAACCTGGATGAGTACATATAAATTCTCATTATCCCATAATGCTTTTGCTACACCCGTAGCCCCTTGCCAAGCTAATTGATAACGATTAACTGGCATTTCAGCAGTGTTAGACCAGATACCATCTACTTTTCCATCTACTACTGGCGTACCAAATGCTGCTTGAGATTGATTTGCCTCTACGTACTCTGGCTGATTTTCTGCAATAAATTTATCTGGCTCAATAACAGCATAATAAGCAGGTTTGGCTTGTAGATTTTTATCAAATATAAGTGGGTTTGATGAAGCTCTCCAGCTTGTATGATCATCTAGACCCCAGAAGGTTACACGAGCAATATGCTCCTTATGCTCTTTATACAATTTGAATAGCTCTGCATAAAGATAGGCTTGCTGTGTAGCCAATTTATCTGTTAATTCAAAATTATCCCCAGCTTGAATATCAAGCTCTGTAATACTAATTTCGGTACCCAATGAGATAAAGCGCTCTAAAGAAAGTCGTACATTTTCAGGGTTAGTATTAATGTTATAGTGACCTTGCATACCAACACCATCAATGAGTAGCTTGCCTGGATTATCTTTCGCATACTTCTCATTTAGCTCTTTAACCATCTGATAAATGGCTGTTGCTTTATTTTGGTTATCATCATTGTAATCATTGTAGTAAAGAACGATATTCCATTCAGGATGTTCATCTAATACTTCACGTGCTGCTAAAAATGCCTGCTCGATATAATCTGGACCAATGGCCTCATACCATTGAGATTTACGTAAAGATGCTTGCCAATCCGAAGGATTTGGAGGATTATCCATCATTCCTTCATTCACTACATCCCACGAAATAACGCGATCACCAAAATGCTCCATCACTGTTTTTATATGTGTACGTAAGTTTTCTAATGCTTCTTCTCTGCTTAAAGGAACGTTATTTCCATTAGCATCCTTAGCTGTATTCATCCAATCAGGAGATTGCTGATGCCATACAAGAACGTGACCATGCATGTTCATCCCTTCAGCTAAAACCTGATTAACCATTTTATCAGCGGCTTCAAATGTAAAGTTACCTTTTGTTGGTTGCAATGCATCTGGTTTCATAGCATTACCAGTCGTTTGTACGTTATAATGCTGCTTTAATAAATCTAGACGCACACCTTCTAATTCCTCTGAAGAAATTGCACTACCAATAAGAAAATCTTCTTTGTATATATCCTTAATTGGAAGTAAATCCTTTTGAATTTCTATTGCAGCCGCATCAGTACGTGTGAATGAAATATCATCAATGTAGAAGGAAGCAGTTGCATTACTTGCACTTTCTACATAGATTGTTAAGTACTCACTGCTTACATTGTTATAGCGGTAGCTACCTTCAAATAGCACCCATCCGTCTTCTGTGCTTAATGTTTTTGCTGAAAGTGATACGTAGTTTGCACCGCTACCATCACCAATTTGAGTTGATAATTGTATTTGTGAACTAGATGGTTCAATCAATTTAACCCAAGCCGAAACATGATATTCATAACCTTTATCTACATACTCCTCAACACGTAAAGAAGGACCATGCCATGTATTTGTTCTACCTTCAACCTTTAGTGCTTTTGAGCCATTCTCAGTATGATTAGCTTCAGCAGTTATCGTTAATGTTTCAGTGCCAGCACGACCTTCAAAGCCACCTGTTGTATTATCCTCGAAAGTTATAGTTGTAAAAGGCTTAGCTGCTGGACGATTGTCATCAGCTTGCGGCTCTGTGCCTACAACTTCACTTATGACAATTTCACCGATATAAAACGGAACTGCTTTGCCCTCTGCATTAGATTGAATACGAAGTGCCTCATCTGCACCCTTATCGACTGTAAACTCTTGCTCAAGCACGACAGCTTTACCAGCTATATAATCTACTGATGCCCAGTTTCCGTAGCTGTTTACCGTCAACAATGCCGCTTGTGCACCTGCTGGTAATGTTTCTGTAGCATCTACATAAATAGATGCTTGAACCTTATATTTTTTACCGTTTTCAAGTCCAAGTGCATCAAACTTGAAGTCTACTGCATCCCAATCATTTGCACGGTTACTGACATATAGAGCTGTGCCATCATCGTTACCATCAAATGTTTTACTGTTTACTTGCTCTAGCTTCGCTCCTCCTGATTGCGTCGCTTTACCTGTATCAGAAGCAAAAGATTCTTTATATATTTCTTTTAATGTAGCTCCTGCTTGTACAGGCTCAGCTCCTGCTACTTCAGTAAATGTAATATTACCGATATAATAAGGAACTGCTTTACCATCTGCATTGGATTGAACACGTAGTGCAGCATCCTTGCTTTTATCTACTGTAAATTCTTTTGATAATGTAACGGCATTGCCAGCTACATAATCAGCTGATGCCCAGTTACCATAGCTATTTACAGTTAGTAATGCTGCTTGTGCACCAGCAGGCAGCTTTTCAGTAGCATCTACATAAATGGATGCCTCTACTAAATATGTTTTGCCTTCCTCAAGTCCTATAGCATCAAAATTAAAATCAACTGCATCCCAATCATTGGCACGATTGCTTACATATAAAGCACCACCATCGGTGTTGCCATCAAACTTTTTATCTTTTACTTGTGTTAGCTTTGCTCCTCCTGATTGTACGGCCTTACCAACACCAGCTTCAAACGTTTCCTCATAAACTACTTTACCTGCTGCTTGTAGATTAGTAGTAAAAATACCTGCTGGCAGCAATAATGCTAATGCTAAGCTTACTGCAAGTATTTTCTTTAATTGCTTACGCATTTGAAACATCCCCTCCGTTTAGTGTTAGAATAAAACGCTTACAAAATAGTATAGATTCTTCCATTCCATATATCATTTTAACAATTATATCTATTTATTATTAGATTAGGTTCTTAACAACTTATTAAAGAAATTAAATAAGTATCGACAAAATCAAAGAAAAAAAGCTAATTAACGTAATAGAGTAGTTAATTAGCTTTTAATTGTAATAATTAATTATATTATTTATTTTTCATATGTCTTCTAAATAAATAAACCCCTAAAACGATAAATACTATACTATAGGCAAGCACCCACCAAAGATGAGGTAACACATTAGTATAGTCACCCGTATTAGCAGCCTTTGTCATATCAACAGCGTGCACAAATGGCAAGAGGTAAGCCATTTTTTTAAATGCCCCGCCTACTAAATTTAAGTCAAACCACACACCAGATAACCAAGCAGATAAATTAGTTAATGCTGCCCCACATAATGCAGTAGCCGCTTTTTCACTAAATGCAGTACCACAAATTAATCCTATAGCAATAAATATAAATGAAGCTGGAATGACTAATAAAAGGACGACTACAGTATGAATATTTAGCTGTAAGCCAAAAAACATGCCTGTAATATAACAGATAACTGCCTGAAGTAAGGCAAGTGGAAGCAATGGTAATGTATAACCCAAAATAAAATCCCACGCCTTCATCGGTGTTGTAAATAAGCGAGTAATAAATGCACTTTCTCTATCCTTAGCAATAATTTGTGCAGCAAAAAGAGCTAAAAATGAAAGTCCAAATATAGTCACTCCTGGAACAAGAAAAGTAATATCAAATAACCCGTTTGGTATATTCTTATTTATCAGCGAGAGTAAAACGATTAGCACGATCGGAAAGCCTGCACCAAACGCAATAGAAAGAGGATCACGCAATATTTCTTTCATGATTCGAGAAGAAAAAAATTTGACGTTTCTTATGTTCATGACTTTATTCCTCCTGTTACAAACTCTACGAATGTATCCTCAAATTTCTCCTTGCCCGCACGTTTATTCAGCTCATTGATTTCCCCAATTGCTAATACTTTTCCGTCCTTCATCATACATAAGCGATCCGTTAATGCTTCAATTTCTTCTAGATAATGTGTAGTTAGTATAATCGTTGTTGTCTTTTTTAGCTGCTCAATTAATGTCCACAGCTCACGACGAGCGATAACATCTAAGCCTAGCGTTGGCTCATCTAAAAATAGAAGCTTAGGCTTACTAATAAGTGCCATTGCAATGCTTAGCTTACGCTTCCAGCCACCTGATAAAACTTTACTCTTCTTATTTTTATAGGGCTGAAGCGAAAAAACGTTTATCATCTCTTCAACTTGATGCCTTGCTTCATGCTTTGATAAGCCATAAATATTAGCCATAAATAACAAATTTTCCTTCACCGTTAAATTAGGTGCTATCGCGGTTTCTTGAGGTGAAACTCCAATATAGCTGCGAACCTGATCGGATTGAGATACAATACTATGACCATAAATCGTAGCGTCGCCAGACGTTGGCTCGGAAATACATGAAAGCATATTTATTAAAGTTGTTTTGCCCGCTCCATTCATACCAAGTAAGCCAAACAGCTCTCCTTCATATATATCAAATGTAACTTCGTTAACAGCAATAGTTGAACCATAATGCTTAGTTAGCTGATTTATAGAAACTGCTTTATTCATCATTGTTTCCTCCAGTTATCGTGAACTAATTATCGTTAAGAGGCGTTTTAATTAAATGAAAAAACTCATTTACATATGTTTCAGGTACAATCGCTAACCCGCGATCCTCATCTCCTACGAGTATTAATGAGTCTCCAGCTTTAATATTAAACGTCTCACGCGCCTTTTTCGGAATAACGATTTGACCACGCTCGCCTACTGTAACAAGACCAAAAAAGTGCTTTCCTTTAGGAGGTACCGATATTCCTTCTACCTCCTGTTTAAAGGAAACTAAATTATCTAGTGTAACATTAAATAAATTTGCTAGAGCTAAACATGCATTTATATCAGGAACTGACTCACCCTTTTCCCATTTTGCAATGACTTGTCTTGATACATTTATTTTTTCAGCTACCTCTTCTTGTGTAAGCTGATTTAAAGTACGTAAAGTTTTTAAATTCTCACTAATCATATTTTTCATACCTCCTGTTGCTCTCATTATCAGTTACTATGCACTAATGGTCAATTCACAATACATAACATCCATGTTACGTTTTGTAGCATTAGTGCTTCCTATACTTATAAACAAAAAGGTCTTAAACAAAACAATGTTTTGCTTAAGACCTTCTTTTTATGTTGTGCTAGATTCGTACTCAAGTTTAGCAGGTGTATGTAACCAGTACACCATATATTCCTCGTCATAATGATTGCCATTGTACTTTAAGGCATTTTTTTCATAGCCATAAACTAAAAAACCAAGCGATAAGTACAGTAGCCTTGCTTCATTATTTATGGTTAGAACAAATAATCTTACTTGCTCGAGACCATCTAGGCCCTTAGCTCTTTGCAATACTTCATTGACCAGCTTTCTGCCCAAGCCATTTCTACGATGCTCTGGTGAAACATACATGCCCCAAATAAATGATTTATGTCGCATTTTTATACGAGATTCACGTCTAAATCCTACCATGCCAACAAGCTTCCCTGACTGTCTCTCAAATGCACCAAGAATATAGTTGTGTTCAGTTACTTCAATTAACTGCTCACCTTTATAATATGGGGTTTGCACAAACTCTTCTAAGGTTCCACCGAATGTTTCTGGATTATGTGTTAATGCTTCACGGCGCAACTGACAATATTGTGTAGTTTCCTCTGGTTTGATGGGACGAATGAGATACATACTATTCCTCCTTTTAGAGAAAAATCAGGATTGTGGAGCTTTATTATTATAACATTTCCAGTAACATAATTGTTAGTTTTTTACATTACAACTTATTTGTACCTCGTATTAAGTTATAAAAAAGTCGTTTACTATATTTTAATAGCAACGGCTTAATGTCATATTAAATGGATTGCCCTTTATTAATAGAATAGCTAAAACGTTAAGTAAATCGTATTGTTTTAGGATAGGTACTTATACTTTTCCTCCCCTTCCATGCTGCTGTTGATAAACCAAACCCAAATACCATATAGCAAATAAACCATATGACACATCTTTTAATAAAATAGGATGGATAATTAATGTATATTGCCTCTTCGAATTATGAGATATTAATTTCGATTACCGTTACAACCAACGTTTTCATATTTCATAATATAATGCTTTGCTTCATGTATTATTGTTTCCAAAAGTTCTGTTTCATCGGGTTTATAAAAGTCATCATCATATATAAAGCTATCTATCTGATCATCTAACCTTAACCATACAGATAATTCAATAGGATAATCTAATGTATACGAAATCTTACATATTTGCTTAACTAAATCAAAGTTATTTTGATTGTTCTTGATTATTTCTTTACATAAGAAGCGAATATATGTATGAGCCGCTTCTTCAATCGTGGGAATTAGAATATCTAATTCAGATAGTGTTTTGCTCAAATACTCATCAAATAAAAATATACTTTCATCCTCTTTCATAGAGGATAACTTGTATAGTGAAATTGATTCTAATCCTGCTTCTATTAATCTATACGACCAGTCCAAGTAATCTTTTGCGGTAACCAGCTTATTAAAAATTTTATAAAACAGTAAACTGCTCTCCTCTATGACTTGTTTCATCATACACTTCCTATCTATTGATAGCTTCTCTCTGGATTATTTCGTTTTTCACAACTTAAAGGTTATCGTTTATAACCTCTTCTATTAGCTTCTCTATTAATGATTACCTTTCCTCTCTCATATACATAATTAACTGTAGTACATAGGGAGGCGTGAATAATGGTAACTGCTGACTATATAAAACAACTTGAGTATGCTATTGATGAAATTACTGAAATCGCTAAAGGCTTTGGCTTAGATTTCTATGATATGCGCTACGAAATTTGTCCTGCTGAAATCATTTATACTTTTGGTGCCTATGGTATGCCAACACGTTTTTCACATTGGTCGTTTGGTAAAAGCTTTCATAAAATGAAGATGCAATATGATTTTGGGCTAAGTAAAATTTATGAGCTCGTCATTAACTCTGATCCCTGCTACGCCTTTTTACTTGAAGGCAATTCACTTATTCAAAACAAACTTATCGTTGCCCATGTTTTAGCCCATTGTGACTTCTTTAAAAACAACTCTCGCTTCAGCTTAACTAATCGAAACATGGTAGAAAGTATGGCTGCAACTGCTGAGCGGATTAGTCACTATGAGCAGCAATATGGAGTTGATCGAGTAGAAGGCTTTATCGATTCCTTACTTGCTATCCAAGAGCATGTTGACCCTACTGTTATTAAACCTTATCAGCTTGACCGCAAACGTTATATCGAAAGTATGATGATGAAAAAGGATGACGAAGATGGGTCTAAAATTAAAAGTAAATCTGCTTATGAAGACTTATGGATGCTAGATGAGGAGGAGAAGGAGCGGGCGATTTTAGAGGAAGAAAAAAGGCTTAGTGAAAGCAAGCGCTTCCCTCCTAAGCCTGAGCCTGATTTAATGTGGTTTATTGAAGAATATTCTCCTATTTTAGAGGAATGGCAGCGTGATATTTGTACAATGCTGCGTGATGAAATGCTATATTTTTGGCCTCAAATCGAAACTAAAATCATGAACGAAGGCTGGGCTTCGTATTGGCATCAGCGCATTATACGAGAACTCGATTTAACGAGTGAAGAAACCATTGAATTTTCAAAGTTAAACAGCTCTGTTGTCGTACCATCCAAGCATAGTCTTAATCCCTATTATCTTGGACTTAAAATCTTCGAGGACATAGAAAAGCGCTGGGATAACCCTACTGTGGAGGAGCAACGTCGATTTGGTCGAGTCCCCGGTAAAGGTAGAGAGAAAATATTTGAGGTTCGTGAGCTGGATTCAGACCAATCCTTTTTACGTAACTACCTTACTAAGCAATTAGTCGAGGATTTAGACCTCTATATCTTTGAGAAAAAAGGACCTGAATGGAAAATTACGAGTAAGTCATGGGAAAACGTGCGAGACCAGCTAGTATTTTCTAAGGTCAACGGAGGCTTTCCGACGCTTCATGTTGTAGATGGAGATTTTAATAGCTTAGGCGAGCTATATATTCGACATCAGTTTGAAGGGATTGAACTTGATCTTAAATATATCGATCGTACCCTGCCTCATGTGCAAAAACTTTGGGGAAAATCTGTTCACCTAGAAACGGTGGTTGAAGGTAAGAAAATGTTGTTTACAGCTAATGGATTGAAGACGTCAAGGAAGTTTTTGTAAGATTTTTTTAAGAAACCTAAGATACTTCAACTACCTTAGGTTTCTAAATTATTTAGATTAGTTAAATATATGTATAGCTATAAAATAACTGTCGTTATAAAACCATTTTCCTTAATGAAATCGTGTATCTATCTATTATCTATTTATCCTGTCATTTTGCTTATTTACGAAAGCTCATTAGTTAGTAATAATTCACTTAGAACCCGTAAGCACTTGCAAATTGTTCAGCAACTGAGCGAAGTTCTTTTTTATCTTCAGCTGTTAGGTCAGGAATAAACATGACATGCATTAAGGTGCCTTTTGCGTAGTTTGACATGAATACAGCACCACTGTTGTCTACACCGTTGATGAAAACTTCATTGTCGTTACTGTACGATGTTACAACTATTTTAGTGATTTTTCCTCCACCTGAGAAAGCTTTAGTGAAAGTGTAGTCGTGTTGGTGACTTTTACTGCTAATTAGAGATGCCCCAGAAGGTACACTTCCGACTATATTTAATTTATATGCATCATCTTCACCGTCTTTATTTGATGAGTTTAGTTCAGTAGTCGTTCCACCTGAACAAACAGCTGGTTTTGTTGTATTCGTAGAGCCTGTACTTGTGATACTTGCTGTGTTTGTCTTCTGATCCCAAGCAACATTCGCACCTAATGCCTCTGAAACGAAACGAAGTGGCACTAATGTTGAGCCATTTTGAATCATAGCTGAAGTTGTTAAAGTTACTTTCGTACCGCTTACGTATGCAGTCTTGCTACCAACTGTAATTTTAATAATATTAGAACCCTTTGTACCAGTAACGGTTTGTGTTTTCTGATCCCAGCTAATTGTCGCTCCAAGCGTCTCGAATACCCCTCGCATGGGAACCATTGTTGAGCCGTTTACTACGATTGCAGGTTGGCAATAGTTTTGAACTTCCCCGTTGATTTTGACGATTGCTTCGTTAAACTGTGTTGTAGCATAAGCCGAATGGGGGGTTATAACAGTAGCTCCTGTTATTGAACCTCCTAATAAAGCTAAACTTAACATTATCTTAGTAAAGCTAGTATATTGATGTCTTTTTCGCATGGTTTTGTCTTCACTCGCTTTCACTATTTATTAAAAGTTTCTCTATCAGTTTACATAAGAATAACTTGGTACATTCTACCTCACAACTATAATTTCAACAAGTAATTTAATAAAATGAGCAGGATACCGTAGTACCTGCTCATCAATGTTCATATTTAAACTAATGTTCTACGTTATTTAATTACTCCACACAGATAACAAGCTTTCCTTTTACCTTTCCTTCACTAAGATACTGTATAGCTTCTGCAACTTGGCTTAACGAATAGCTTTTATCTATCACTGGTTTTAATGTTCCGTCTATATAAAGGTCCTTTAAAATATCTTGATCACCTTTGTTTGGCTTATGGACAAGTATTTTCATACTCTTTCTTTCTCTTTTAAAGATTATAGGTCCAAATAACAGTATTTGAAATATTAGTGGCAACGTGCCACCAACCATTACATAGGTGCCTTCAGGTTTTAATATGCGCTTATAATCAAAAATGGACCGATTTCCCACTACATCTAAAATAAGATCATACAGATTACCTTTTTGTATGAATCTTCTTGAGTGTAATCGATAACATAGTCTGCTCCGATTTCTTTAAGCATTCCGAACTTTACCTTTTTATCTACACAGGTTACTTCAGCACGGTGTAATTTGGCGATCTGTAAGCCGAATGTGCCCACTCCTCCGCCTGCCCCGTTAACTAAAATCTTTTGTCCTTCATGAATCTGTCCAATTTCACGCAGTCCTTGTAAGGCAAAAAAATGCTTTTTACGGCTAATGGAACAAAGACAAGTCGAAAATTTTTGTAACCAAGCAAAAAAAGAACTCAGTTTTAGTCATTCTGAATTTTTCTAGTATAAATTTAAGTGTTCATAATTAAGCACAATAAAGCCACCTTAGTATAGGTGGCTTTATTGTGCTTATGTTCCAAATGAGACTTATACATTCAATCTTCTAACTAACGATTACTTCTTTTCGGTTATTGGAATCCAAACTTCGCTATATACATTTTCATAAGTACCATTATGTTTTGTATAGGATATTCCAGGTAGGTCAGCTAGATTATAACCAGAAGATGGCAGCCATTCCGAGTAAATTTTAGCAGTTGTCTCCTGAAGCGTTGCAGGAAAAGGGCCTTGATTCGGAAAAACTGCCCATAAGCTTTCTTCGATTAAAATTTGTTCTAAATCATCAAAAGGATTTTCTTTCGTAGTGGCAAAACCAATCATATGAGTTAAATAGTCCTTTTCTTCCAAAAAGCCATCATCATAGTCATAGGATACATTCAAAACTTGATTTGGATATAAATCCGCTAATTGGTGCATCTCATTTCTTTGCTGCTGAGTAATAGATTGAGCTAGCTCCAAAATTGCATGATTGACACCTTCGAATTGAATGGGTACTCTTTTTGATACTCCTACTATATTAAACTTCTCTTTCTTTTCAATTTTAAATTCCATAGATATTCCTCCTTTTATGTCTATAAAGAACGTAAATTTAGGAAATGATTTTTGAATTTTATTTTTCGTTACCTCTGAGGGTAAAAAGCCACACCATTCTCGAAATGCTCTTGAAAATCCTTCGATTGATTGATAGCCATATTTATAGGCAACATCTGTTACCTTCTCACCGTTGATTAAATCCAAATTAGCTAATGATAATCTTCTATTTTTGATATATTCATTCAATGACATACCTGCCATATATGAAAACATTCTTTTAAAATGATAATCAGATATTCCTACGATTTTGGATATTTCTTTTCCAGAGATTTCTTCCGTTAAATTTTTTTCAATGTAGTCCATTAAATGATTGAATTCTTGTAGCAATGCATTTCCCTCCTTCACAGTTACATTATATTCTAATCATTTATTTTTCACTCGATATTATGAATACGAATTATGTCGGATGAAAATTCATAACAGCTTAGGATGATAATGTACAGATGCAATTATGTTTTAAATAAAACAAGCTAGATTGTCAAGCTAAGTGCGACAGCTCTTCCATGAGTGCCTCGTGAGACGTTTTCCATTTGAGACATTTACGTGGTCTGTGATTGATTAAATCTAAAGCACATTCAAGCTCAACTTGGTC
>Ga0182742_1002420_pt1 | contig 20642 bp, 15 predicted proteins | sample eDN5th37CBELigMG_FD_128880 | JGI IMG/M metagenome (GOLD analysis project Ga0182742, IMG submission 128880) | Enriched Miracle-Growth compost microbial communities from Emeryville, California, USA - eDNA 5th pass 37_C BE-Lig MG (version 2)... ... | reverse complement strand
CCCGCGCTGCCGTAGCCGACGAAGCCGGCGGCCTTGTTGTTCCATTCGGCGTACACGAAGTCGACGGCGTTCTTCAGCGCCGCCGAGGTCCCGTGGTTGTACTCCGGCGTGATGAAGACGTAGCCGTCGAAGGAATCGATCTTCGCGGCCCAGGCCAGAGTGTGGTCCTTGGAATATTGTCCTTGAGAGGGCGGAATCGGCTCGTCGAGCAGGGGAAGGTTGAAATCCTCGATGTCCACCAACTCGAACTCGGCGTCCCCGCGCTGCTTCGCAAGCTCGTAAGCCCAACGGCCAACGGCCGCGCCAACGCGGCCCGGACGCGTGCTGCCGATGATGATCGCCAACTTGAGCATGATTCGTGGTCTCAACTGAGAAATGCGGCGGAGAGATTGAACAAAGGAGAAGAGATTAAGGCTGATCCTATTCGAGGGGACCCGGGCCGTCCACGATCCGCCGCTCCAATGTGGGCGCGTTGGGCGTCCCGCTCGAATTTGGCTCTTGAGGGCGGCTGGCCCGCTTGGTTGACGCCGAAATCACATCGCGATCCCTTTTGCCTTGCGAAAGTCGCGCCGCGCGGTTCCAGCTCAACCTGACCGAACTCGGCGGCTGGGTGGTCGCCTTTGATTGGACGGCGCGCTACAATTTCCAGTACAAGCGGGGCGCTCCCGCCGGCGGCGGCCGTCCGCGTCGTTGACGGCGACCTTCTGACGGAAGGAGGCTGACGGTGAGTCGAGACCTTCAAGAGCCGACCCAAGAGCGTGAGCCGGAACGGAAGAGCTTCGTCGAGGTCGCGCTGGAGCTTTCGGGAAAGTCGGCCGACGAGGCCCGGCGCACCGGCAGCCTCGACCGGGCCGACGAGCAGGTGGAGGCCCTCTTCGCGCCCCGGTATCAGACGGTCAACTCTCCCGCCCACCGGGCCGTCTGGGATCGCGACCTTCCCGTCGACCTATTTCTGCCCGAGTCGCCGGTCGTTCCCGAGAACGTGACCCGCGCCATGGAACGATCGATCGAGGTCGTTCGCGGCCATCGCGACGCCGGCACGCTGATGAACGCGGAGCGGAAGATCGCCGACCCGGTCCTCCGCGACTTGGCCGACGCGGGCTATTGGGGCCTCTTGGTCGACGCCGAGCACGGCGGCCAAGGCGCTCCGTTTTCGGCCTTCGCGCCCTTCTTGACTCGGATGGCCACCATCGACCCCACGGTCGCCGGTTTGGCCTCGGTTCACGGCTGCATCGGCGCCGTCGACCCGGTTCGGACCTTCGGGAGCCCGGAGCAGAAGGCCCGGCTCTTGCCGAAACTCGCCAGCGGAGAGCGACTCAGCGGCTTCGCCCTAACCGAGCCCGGCGCCGGCTCGGACCTCACCGCGCTTCGGACGACGGCCACGCGCGACGGCGACGACTACGTGGTCAACGGCGAAAAACTCTTCATCACCAACGCCGTTCCCGGCCGCGCGGTGGGGCTCGTCTGCCTGATCGATGGGAAGCCGGCGGTCTTGGTCGCCGAGTTGCCGGACCACGAGAACGAGCACTTTCAACTTAAGACGTACCGCCTGTTCGCCTTGAAGCACTCGTACAACAACGGGCTGCTGTTCAAGGACTTCCGGATCCCCGCCGAGAACCTTCTGGAGCCGACCCGGGGCGATGGCCTGACGATCGCCTACCACGGCCTGAACCTCGGCCGCGTGGCCCTCTGCGCCACGGCTTCGGGCACCATGCGGGTGATGCTGGCCAACATGCTCCCCTGGGCTCATTTCCGTCGAACCTACGGTCAGCCGATCGTCGAGCGCGAGTTGGTCCAGCGGCGAATCGGCCGCCTCGCGGCGTTGATCACGGGCTGCGACGCCCTGGTCGCCTGGTGTTCGTGGCTGCTTGATCAGGGCTATCGCGGCGAGATGGAATGCATCATCGCCAAGATCTTCGGCAGCGAGGCTCAGAAGGAGGCGGCCATCGAGCTGTTCATGAAGACCCACGGCGGCCGGGCGTTCCTCGGCGGCCACCTCTTCGGCGAGAACGTCCACGAGTACCTGGCCCCCTGCATCTACGAGGGCGAGGGCGAGATGCTCGGCATGGCCTTTCTCAAGTCGCTCATCAAGGAGCACGGCAAGACCTATTTCGAGCCGATCGGCCACGCTCTGGCCTCCAGCGGGATCAAGAAGCCGAACCTGGCCAACCCCACCCACCTTTGGGCGCTCCGGGGGGCGATGGCTCCCTACGCGAAGTGGCGGATCGGCCAGCTTCTCTCCGGCCCTCGGCGGGTGAATTGGCCCCAGGGGATGCCTAAGGCGCTTCAGGATCACGCCGCGTTCGCCTCCGACCAACTCGCCAAAATCCGGATGGAGATCAGCTCCACGATGACCAAACACCAGCTCAAGCTGGCCGACCGTCAATGCCGGATCGCGGAAATCTCGGCGCGGACGCAGAACCTTTTGACCATTCTGGCGACGAGCCTTTGGGCCTCTCGGCAATCCGGCGAACTCGTCCGCGAGGCGGCCGACGTTCTTTGCCAGGACTTGACCCGGGCGTTCACCGGCGCCCGACCCAGCGATCGCTATTTCAGGCAGGTGACGAAGCTCGGCGAGGCGATTGCCGACGGAGGTTTCCAGGACATCGCGGGCGTCCAAACCGACGAGATTCTCATGCCCTACGCCAATGAGACCGGCGACGGTCGAGCCTGAGCGGCGGCTCCTGATTTGCGGGAGGGCGAGGCGCCCGCCGAGCCCCGCGCATGATCCCGGCTCGGCGGGAGCCTCGCCCTCCCAAATAATCCGAATCCGGCGCCCCGAACCCACGGGACCGCCCCCCTCAATCCGAAGCGTCGAACGGAGACAACCGCATGGCCAGCGCATTTCAGCTTGAGGAACGGGACGACAAAATCGCCGTGTTGACCTTCAACCTGCCCGACAAGAAGGTCAACACGTTGGGGCGGTCGGTCCTGGCCGAGTTGGCCGGGGTCGTGGAGGGCCTTGCGAAACGGAGCGACCTCCGCGGGCTCGTTTTCCGAAGCGGCAAGCCGGGCCAGTTCATCGCCGGCGCCGACTTGAAGGAGTTGGGGGCGCTGGCGTTCGCCACCAAAGAGCAGGTGACGCAAGCCGTTGGATTCGGGCATCAACTCTTCGGTCGAATCGCCGAGCTGCCGTTCCCAACCGTCGCCCTGATCGACGGCAACTGCATGGGAGGCGGGACCGAGCTGACGCTCGCCATGGACGCCCGGATCGTCGCCGACACTCCGGAAACGAAGATCGCGCTGCCGGAGGTTAAAATCGGCGTCATCCCCGGCTGGGGAGGCACCCAGCGCCTGCCGCGGCTGGTTGGGATTCACGCGGCCATCGAGATGATCACCGGCGGCGAGCCGATCTCCGCCGCGAAGGCCGTCGCGATCGGCTTCGCCTTCGACGCCGTTCCCCCCGATCGCCTGGTGGACGAAGGCGTCCGCCTGATCGAACATCTCCAAGAAACCGGCGAGTGGCGGGACGACCGCCGCAAGCGCCGATTGCCCCTGGGCCTAACCGAAACGCAGGAGCTGTTCGCTTTCGGCGTGGCCGAGGCCGCCATCAAGGGAAAGACCAAAGGGCATTACCCGGCCCCCCTCGCGGCCCTCAAGGCCATCCGACGGGGGATCAACGCGCCCTTGGAGGAAGGGCTGAAGGCCGAGGCCGAGGCGGCGGGCGAGGTCATGGGCTCGCCCATCTCGGCGAACCTGATCGGCGTCTTCTTCATGGGACAGCGGCTCGCCCGCGATCCAGGGGTCGCCGACCCGAACGTCAAGCCCGCCGAGGTCCGCCGCGTCGGCGTCCTGGGCGCGGGGCTGATGGGATCGGGGATCGCCACGGCCTGCGCCCGGTCGGGAATCCCGACCGCGATGGTCGACGTGGACGACGCCCGGATCGCCGCCGGCCTGGCAAGGGCCGAGGAGGTCGTCGCCAGCCGGATCAAGATCGGCCGCGCGACGCCCGCCGACATGGTCAAAATGCTCGGCCTCTTGAACGGGACCACGCAAACGGGAGCCTTCGCCGAGTGCGACCTCGTCGTCGAGGCCGTGACCGAGAACGAGAAGGTCAAGACCGAGACCTACCGCCAACTCGCCGACGTTCTCAAGCCGGACGCGATCCTCGCCAGCAACACGTCGACGATCTCCATCACCCGGATGGCCGAGTCGGCGCCGGACCCCTCGCGGTTCGTCGGACTCCACTTCTTCAACCCGGTCGACCGGATGGAGTTGGTCGAGGTCGTCCGGGGGGCGAAGACCAGCGACGAAACCGTCGCCACCGTCGTCGCCCTGGCCAAGCGGGTCCGCAAGACGCCGATCGTCGTCCGCGACTGCCCGGGATTTTTGGTCAACCGGGTTCTCTTCCCCTATATGAACGAAGCGCTCGCGCTTCTGGGGGAGGGGGCGTCGATGGACGTCTTGGACAAGGCCGCCACCAGCTTCGGGATGCCGATGGGACCGATCGCCCTGCAAGACCTCGTCGGCCTCGACACCTCGTTCTACGCCGGCAAGGTGCTCGCCGCGGCCTATCCCGACCGAACTCCGTCGACCGGGATCCTCGAAGACTTGGTGAAGGCCGGGCGGTTGGGCGCGAAGTCGGGCGCTGGGTTTCGCAAGCACGCCGGCAAGCGGGGCAAGCCTCAGGCCGACCCCGAGGTCGAGCCGTTCCTGGCGAAGCACCGAGCCGCCGGCGCTTCGGCCCCGACCGACCTTGAGGCGATTCAGGATCGCCTTTTTCTGCCGATGCTCTTGGAGGCGACCCGGACGCTTGAGGAGGGAATCGTCCGCGAGCCGGCCGACGTCGACATGGGCCTGATCCTCGGCATCGGGTTCCCGCCGTTTCGGGGGGGGATCCTCCGGTGGGCCGATCATCTTGGCGCCGACGAAGTCCTTCGCCGCTTGGAGCCGCTTGGCCCGCTCGGCAAGCGGTTCGAGCCGACCGAGACGTTGACGAGGATGGCGAAGACGGGGGAGAAGTTTTACCCCTTGCCCAAGATGGGCGCCGCTGGCTGAGCCCCTTTGATTCCGACCCTCTTTTCGTCGAAGAGGGGGCTTCGATCCGAAGATTTCAAGCAGGACGAAACTCATGCGACAAGCCGTGGTCATCGACGCCGTCCGCACGCCGATCGCGCGCGCGTCGGCCGACAAGGGGTATTACCGGGACGTCCGCTCCGAGGACCTCTCGGCGCACGTCATCAGCGCCCTGGTCGAGCGAACCAAGCTCGATCCGAAACTAGTCGAGGACGTGCGCTGGGGGTGCGTGCAGCAGCAGGGCGAGCAGGGCTTCGACATCGCCCGAATCGCGGCGTTGATCGCCGGCCTGCCGGTCGAGACCGCCGGGGTGACGATTAACCGCAACTGCGCGTCGAGCCTCTCGGCGATCAACAACTCGGCCATGAGCATCGCCGCGAACTGCGAGGACGTGCAGATCGCCGGGGGCGTGGAGCACATGGACCACATCCCGATGTCGAAGGGCTACAACCCCAACCCCGCGCTGTTTCGGCGGCACAGCGAGGCCATCATGAACATGGGCCTCACCGCCGAGTTCCTGGCGTTGAAGTACCGAATCCCCCGCGACCGGCAAGACGCCTTCGCGCTTCGGAGCCACCAACTCGCCGCCAAGGCGACCGACGCCGGCAAGTTCGACGCCGAGATCGTCCCCACCTGGGGCCGCGATGAAGAGGGGCGGAAGGTTCTGGTCCGTGAGGATCAGTGCATCCGACGCGACACCACGATGGAGGCCCTGGGCGTCTTGCCGCCGGCCTTCAACCCGGCGGGGGGCTCGGTGACGGCCGGCAACAGTTCGCCCTTGAACGTCGGCGCCGCGGCGCTTTTGATCATGTCGGACGAGCGGGCCAAGGAGCTTGGCCTGACCCCGATGGCTCGGATCAAGGCGATGGCCGTGGCGGGCGTCGACCCCGAGGAGATGGGCCTCGGCCCCGTCCCCGCGGTCCACAAGGCGCTGAAGCGGGCGGGCCTGAGCCTGGATCAAATCACCTGCGTTGAACTGAACGAGGCGTTCGCCGTCCAGGCGCTGGCCGTTCTGGGCTTGTTGGGGCTCGACGCCGACAAGAACCACGTCAACGCGCGGGGCGGTGCCATCGCCATCGGCCACCCGCTCGGCGCCAGCGGCGCCCGGATCTCGACCACCCTGCTGCATCGGATGCGCGCCGAGGGAGCCCAATACGGCCTGGCGACCATGTGCGTCGGTCAAGGGCAGGGGGTGGCGACGATCTTCGAGGCGGTTTGATTTTCAAAGCGCCTTTTGGCGCGAAATTTGGGATCGTTGTGGAAGCATCCAGAGACTTCCCATTGACCTCAAGTTATAATTAAAATGCATTAGTGAATATCCAACAGCTTCGGGAGCGAGCGACGTGGCCACCTCCAACCTTTCGGCGATGCATCGGGCGACCGCGGATCGGCTCGGACCTCGAACGGCCCTGCGGTGGAAGCGACTGGGGCTTTATCACGACCTGTCGTGGGACGATTACCGCGGCCGCGCCGACGACGCGGCGGCGGCCCTGATCGACCTGGGCGTCGAAGTCGGCGACCGTGTCGCCCTCTTCTCCGAGAACCGTTTCGAGTGGCTCGTCGCCGACATCGCCACGCTGGCCGCCGGTTCGGCCAACCTCCCGTTGCACGCGAGCCTCACCGCTCCCCAGGCGCGGTATCAACTCGCCCACGGCGGCGCCCGCGGCTTGATCCTCGACGATCAGACGCAGGCCGACAAAGTCTTCTCGATCATCAACGATCTGCCCGACCTGGAGTGGATCGCCTCGTTCGACCCGATCGTCGTCCCCTCGTCCGTTCGGATTCCGATCCACCGCTGGGAGGGGCTGGTTCAGCGGGGGCGGCTGGCCTCGTCCCAGTCCCGCGAGGAGGTTCATCGGCGTGAGAAGGCCCTGACCTCGGACGACCTGGCGACCATCATCTACACGAGCGGCACCACCGGCCCCCCCAAGGGGGTGATGCTCACCCACGGCAACCTCGTCTCCAACGCCGAGGCCGTGATGGCGATCTCGCCCGTCACCCATGAAGACGTGGTCCTAAGTTGGCTCCCCTACAGCCATATCTACGCGCGAACCGTCGATCATTATCTGACGGCCCTTGGCGGCGCGACGGTCACGTTGGCCGAGTCGATCGAAACCCTCGTGATGAACTTGGTCGAGACCCGGCCGACCTGGATGACGGCGGTCCCGCGTTTCTATGAGAAGATCTGGGCCAAGGTGGAGCCCCTGTCTTCCGAAGCCCGCGCCGCGACGCTCCATAAGATCTTCGGGCCGCGTCTACGCTACCTCTCCTCCGGGGGCGCCCCGCTGCCCAAGTATCTAGCCGAGGGGTTTCTCGCGTCGGGCATCCCCTTGTTGGAGGGTTACGGCTTGACCGAGTCGTCGCCGGTCATCAGCTTCAACCGGCTCGACGCCAACAAGGTGGGGACCGTGGGACCGCCGGTGCCGGGCGTCGAGGTTCGGATCGCCGAAGACGGCGAGGTTCTCACCCGCGGGCCTCACGTGATGAAGGGATACTGGAAAGATCCCGAATCGACCCGGCGCGCCATCAACGACGGCTGGTTGCACACCGGCGACATCGGCCTGCTCGACGAAGACGGCTATCTTGTCATCACCGACCGCAAGAAGAACCTGATCGTCACCTCGCAGGGCAAGAACATCGCCCCGGCGGAGCTTGAGCATCTGCTCACCTCCGACCCCGCCATCGACCAAGCGGTGATTTACGGCGACCGGCGGCCGTTCGTCACGGCCCTGATCGTGCCCAACTTCCCGTTCCTGCAAGCCAAGGCCGAGGAACTCGGCTGCCCGATCGAGACCGAGGGCGACCTGATCGTCTCCGAACCCTTGCGGGCCTTCTACGCCGAGAGGATCGCCGAGTTGATGCGGGCCGTTGGCCACCCCGAGCGCGTCAGGGCTTTCCAACTCCTGGCCCGCCCCTTCAGCGCCGAGGCCGACGAGGTGACGGCCACGCTCAAGGTCCGCCGAAAGTTCATCCTCGACAAGTTCGCCAACCAACTCGACGCGCTCTACCACGCCTCCAAGCCGGCCAGGAGGTGAGCGGGCGAGGAGGAGACCTCGTGGGGGAGAAGCCATCGGGTTGGAGTGGAACGTAGAGCGGCCGCGGGGGACCGCCCCGACGGTTCAGCTCAGAGCCGCAGGTTCTGAGCGATGATGTTGCGCTGGATGTCGTTGGTGCCGGAGAAGAGAACGCCGCCGACGCTGTCGCGGACGTCGCGCTCCAGCCCTTCGGCGATCGTGTAGCCGGCGGCGCCGAAGATTCGCACGGCGTCGAGGCTGTTTTGGGCGAAGCTCTCCGAGACGTGGAGCTTGGCCATCGAGGCGGCGATGGCGGCCTCCTTGTCCTTGCCGTTGGTCTTCAGCCAGGCGTAGCGGTGGACCAGGAGTCGGCTGGTCTCGTATCGGGTCATCATGTCGACGATCCGGTTCGACACTGACTGGAACTTGCCGATCGACTGGCCGAACTGCTTGCGCGAGCGAGCCCGCTGGACGCAGCGGTCAAGCTGCCTGCGCATCGTGCCGACGATGCTGGCGAGGATCGTCCCGCGCTCCCATTCCAAGGCGGCGTTGAAGATCCGCGAGCCGCGGCCCTCGCGTCCCAAGAGGCTCTCGGGCGGCAGTTCGCAATTCTCGAAGACGAGCTCCCCCATCGGGGCGGTGCGCATCCCCAGCTTGGGGATCTCGCGGACGACCCGGAAGCCCGGGGTATCCTTCTCGATCAGGAAGGCCGTGACGCCGAGCACCCCCTTGGAGGGGTCGGTCGAGGCGAAGCAAAGGTAGAGATCGGCGACGGGGCCGCCGGTGATCCAGACCTTGCGGCCGTTGAGAACCCATTGGTCCCCCTTGCGCTCGGCCGTGGTCTTCATGCTGAAGATGTCCGAGCCGGCCTCGGGCTCGCTGGCGCCGTTGGCGCCGAAGAACCGGCCATCGCACAGGGGAGGCAGATAGCGCTTCTTTTGCTCCTCGTCGCCAAAGACGAGGATCGGCATGGTGATCGTCCAAAGCGAGGCGTTCAGCGAAAACAAGAGCCCCGTGTCCGGGCAGCCGTAGCCAAGGCCCTCCATCGCCGCGACGGTCGTTTCGATCGTCTCGCCTTGCCCGCCGTGCTCGCGGGGGATCGGAAGGCCGGCCGCGCCAAACTTGGCGCACCGCTCGTAGCCCTCGCGCCAAAACTCGGCGCGCTCCTCGCGACCATCGGCGTCGGGATCGACGAGTTGCTCCCGCGCGAACGCCACCGCCGAGTCATACCACTTTTGTTGCGCCGCCGAGAATTCGAAGTCCACGTCTCCGACCTCCTTGTCTCCCCAAAGCCTCGAAAGCCGAGACAGTTCAAGCCGCACGGTCCGGATAATCGCCGAAGTCTCAATGTTCGGCAAGACCATAACCGGCCTCCGCCCGAAAATCTGGATGTTTTCCCGCGGATATTTCCCCGCGCTCCGAGAACCCGAGCGGGTACAATGGGTTTTGGATTCCTTGAAGGCTGGAGGAACTCGGACGAGGACCCGACGAGAGGGGCGGTGGAATGGCGACGATTTCGGAGTCGGAGAACAAGTTGGACGTGTCGGGGGTTCGGTCCGAATTCCCGGCGCTGGATCAGGAGGTCCATCCGGGCGTGGCCCTCCGCTATTTCGATTCCGCGGCCACGGCGCTGAAGCCTCGGGCGGTGATCCGGGCCGTTGACGAGTACATGAGCGCGTACTCGGGCAACGTCCATCGGGGGCTCCACGTTCTGAGCGAGCGGGCCACCGAAGCCTTCGAGGAGGTCCGCGGGAAGGTCGCCCGCCACCTCGGAGTGACCGACGCCGGCCAGATCATCTTCACGAAGGGGACGACCGAGTCGATCAACCTGGTCGCCCGATCGTGGGGAAGCCTCGCGCTTCAGCCCGGCGACGCGATTGTCTTGAGCGAGCTGGAGCATCACGCCAACCTCGTCCCCTGGCAGATGATCGCCCGCGAGCGGGGCGCGACGCTCCGTTACGTCGATTTGACCGAAGACTTGGAATGGGACCTGGATTCCTACGACCGCCACTTGGCCGACGGCCGGGTGAAGATGGTGGCCGTCACGGGCATGTCGAACGTCACCGGCGGCCGGCCTCCGCTTGAGGAGATCGTTCGGCGGGCCCGCGCCGCCGACGCCCGAATTTTGATCGACGCGGCGCAGAGCTTGGCCCACGAGCGGCTCGATGCGACGAAACTCGGCGTCGACTTCATCGCGTTCTCCGGTCACAAGGTGTTCGGCCCGACGGGCGTCGGCGTCCTCTACGGCAAGCGCGAGCTGCTTGAGGCGATGGAGCCCGTTCTGGGCGGTGGGAACATGGTCCTTCGGGTGACTCGCGAGGGCGCCGAGTGGAATGACTTGCCCGACAAGTTCGAGGGAGGGACGCCGCCGATCGCCGAGGTCATCGGCTTGGGCGCCGCCCTGGACTTCATCGAATCGCTCGACGCCGACGCGGTCGCCCGCCACGAGCGCCGGTTGCTGGAGCGCGCCCACGACGTCTTGGGCACCATCGAGGGGATGCGGATCTTCGGCAACGGCGACCTGAATCGCAAGGGACCGATCGTCGGCTTCACCTTGGAGGGAACGCACCCCCACGATCTTTCCCAGTTGCTCGACCGCTCGGGCGTCGCGATTCGGGCGGGGCACCATTGCGCGATGCCCTTGCACGACCGGCTTGGGATTCCGGCCTCCGCGCGGGCGAGCCTCGCCTTGTACAATACGATTGACGAGGTCGACCACCTGGCACGGTCGCTCGAAAAGATCAAGACCATGCTTCGGCGCCGTTGAGCCCCGCGCGCCGCTTGCCTCGCCCCGGAGCCCTTGATGGATGACGCCTTGGACCCCTTGTATCGCGATGAGATCCTCGACCACTACGATTCGTCGCCCTACCGCGGCAAGCTCGAGAATCCCGACTACGCCTGCGACATGGATAATCCGCTCTGTGGAGACAAGATCCATTTCGAGCTGAGCGTCGGCGACGACGGCCGAATCGACAAGGTTCGATTCGACGGCCGGGGATGCATCATCAGCCAAGCCTCCACGTCGATCTTGGCCGAACACCTGGAGGGCGTCCCCCTCGAAGAAGCCCGCAAGCTCACCTCCGCCGACGCGCTCAAGATCCTCGGCTTGACCCTGACGCCCACGCGCATGAAGTGCGGCCTCCTGGGCTGGCGGGCTCTGCAAAAGGCCGTCGAAGAGCCCGCCGCCGACGATTGAACCCAACGACCGGGGCCGGCCTCCTTCATCAATCCTGATTCGGCGCGCGGCTTCTCAACTTCGTTGTCGACTCGACCGGCGGGGCGCTTCTCCTCCCTCGTCAGCGCCTTTCCGCCGCTCCCGCGATCCGGGAGGGCCCTCGCCGCGCGGGGCCGGTTGATCCCCGCGAAACACCCCGTCTTTCGACGCGGCCCCGGCCGCCCTGCCCCTCGCGCGCCCGCCTCAAGGCCGGAGCGGGCTCGGGCGGCGCTCGTCGATTTGTTTTCGACGGCACGCCGATTGCGGTTTTCTCCCCTCGACGAACGGAAGGGTCGAACCAACGCAAGACGGTTCGGCCGCCCGTTGAGAGCCAGCCGCGCTCTCTCGTCACACGAGGACCCACTCCATTCAATCTTTGGCGGATGGTTGGGCGAAGCCGTATCGCGGAGCCAAATGAAGGAATGAAGGCGGGTTGGCGCGTCGGTTGCGAAAGCGGGTTGGCGCGGGCCGGACCTCGCGGGAGGTCGGCCGCTCGCTCGAACCAATGGGAGGAAATCCAGATGGCCATCAACGTGCAGAACCTTCAGGGACGGTGGAACGAACTCAAGGGCGAGGTGAAGAAGCGATGGGCCCACCTGACCGACGATGATCTTAAGTGGACCGACGGCAACATCGACAAGCTCATCGGTCGGATCCAGGAGCGCACCGGCGAAAGTCGGGACGTGATTGAGAAGTACCTGAACCACCTAACCCAAGAGGGGGCCGCGGGCCTTTCCAGCGCGGTCGAATCGGTGGGACAAGCCGCGAGTCACGCGACCAATCGGCTTCGCGAGGGCTATTCCCAGTTCGCCGAGCAGGCGAGCGACCAATACGACCAGGCGCGGGAGATGGTGGTTCACAACCCCGTGCAGTGGGTGCTTGGCGCCTTTGGCGTCGGCTTCCTGGCCGGCATGATCGCCGGGTACGCCGGCGGCGCTCGTCAGCAGCAGTCGATGGCGCGACGGTACTTCTGATCCGTCGCTCTCGGTGGACCATCTCCGAGACATGGCTCCGCCGCCGCCGCGCCAAGGGCGCGGCGGCGGAGAGCGAAAACGGGGGAACGAGATTTTCAGCGGAGTGTCGCCATGGCGGCTCTGATTCTGTTTTTGGTGATCATCGCGTCCCTATCCGCCGCTTTCACCCTCTATGGGCTGTCCGTCGGCGCGGCTGGTTACGTTGCGTTCTTCGGCTTGTTGCTGGGAGCGATCTTCCTGTTCGCCATCATCGTCGGAGTGGTGGCCGTGAGCATGCCGGCCGCGAAATCTCCGGGCGACCATCGCAAGTAAGCCCTTGGTCTGGTTGTTGGACTCCGCGTTGAATCAAACCGAGGGGGGGCGTCACTCACGAGCGCTCCGACTCCAAGCGGTCGAGATCGCGCCAGGGGCCGCGGGTTTTGAAGATCGGTCCGGGAAGCGCGTCGGCCAGTTCCAGGGCGGATGAGGTGGTGATGTCGTCGCGGCGTCGGCCCACGCCCCGGAAAATCTTCAACCCGCGCTGGCGGGCGATGATCTCGCGTCTGCTCCTGCCCTCGGGACTGTCGGGCCACGGCTCCCGGTGCTCTTCGAAGTGGAAGAAGCAGGGCGTGACCCGCGCCATGTATTTCCAGTAGTCGGGATTGTCGGTCTGAACGACGAAAAGGCCCCCCGGCTGAAGCGCGCGATGAACGTCCGCCAGAAATCGGGGCGTGTAGACTCTTCGACCAGCCCGGCGCGATTGATGATATGGCTGGGGATGATACAGGTGCGCCTCGGCGACGCTGGAGTCGGCCACGTAGCGCGCGACGAACGTCTCGGCGTCCTTGACGGCGAACCGAACATTGGCCAGCCCCCGCTGGTTTCCCCTGCGCGTGGCGTAGCGGATGACCATGGGAAGGACGTCGATGGCGAAGTGGTCGAAGTCGGGGCGCGCCAGGGCGCTACCCAAGGTGAACCGGCCGTTGCCGCAGCCCAGGTCCAGAACCACCGGCGCCTTCCGGCCGAAAATCGCCTCCCAATCCAATGGGCCCGCTTCGGGCAGCCGCTTGATGGCCGTTTTCGCCCATTGCTCCGGAGGCAGAATCCGCCCCGGAATGGGCACGCCGAATTCCATCTCCACATCCGTTGACCACATGGCGACGCCACCTTCCCAGACGAGTCTGATTCTCTTTCGACGGACGAGTCCGCGAGGACGGCGGACCCGGTATTGGATTCGCCTCCCCATTGAATGTTATTCTAAGGTCGAACCACAAGCCTGGGCGAGCGAGGTTGTTCGCGAAACGACCGAGTCCCGGCCGAGCTCGAGAAAAGGAATCATCATGGCGGAATCATCCATCATGGCGACGCTCATGGGCGTGATCGCCGAACGCAAGGCCAAAGCCTCAAGCGAATCGTCCTACGTCGCCGGCCTGATGAAAGAAGGAACGGCGGCGATCTGCGCCAAGATCATCGAAGAGGCGGCCGAGGTCGTGGAGGCGAGCGACGAGCCCGGCGACGCCGGCCGCGACAACCTGGTCAAGGAGGTCGCCGATTTGGTCTTCCACACGGCGGTCTTGCTGGGTCATCGCGACATCGGCTGGGACGCCGTCGAGGACGAGCTGCGCCGACGCTTCGGCACCAGCGGCCTGGTTGAGAAGGCGTCGCGCCCGCCGAAGTCGTAACCCTCGGTCAATCCAATCCAATCCAACCCACCCCATACACCATCCCGCCGTTTCCGAGAGTGGAGAATCGCATGGATCAGGATGAACTTTGCGGGCGTCGGCCCGACGCGCGCCTCGACGAGAGGCTCAGCCGGCGCCGGCTCCGCCGCGCGTGGTCGGTCGTGGCGCTCTGTCTCGCGATGATTGCGAGCGCGGCGGCTCAGGCCGTCGCGCAGGAGGGGGCCGTTCCCCACTGGATTTGGCACCCCGCGCCCGACGGCGGCAAGAGCTTCCCCGCCGAAACGCGCTATTTCCGCAAGGTCTTCACCGTCAAGGAGCCGTCTCGGCTGGCGCTCGACGTCACGGCCGACAACGAGTTCGCGCTGTATCTCGACGGCAAGCTAGTCGCCGAGGGGAACGAGTGGCGAACCCCGGTTCGCGCGGAGCTTGACATCGAGACGGGAACCCACGTCCTCGCGGCGTCGGCCTCCAACGAGGCCCCCGGCGCGGCTGGGTTTCTGGTCGGCGGCGGGGTGCTTCCGCTCGGACAAGGGGCCCCGATCCACACCCGAACCAACTGGAAGTCGAGCGATTCGGTTCCCCCCGGCGACGATTGGAAAACCCTCGCCTTCGACGACTCCGGATGGGTCCCCCCCGTCGACCTGGGCCAACTTGGCGTCGGTCCCTGGGGACACCTGGCGCTCGGCCTCAGCGACCCGGCCGAGCGGTTCACCACGCCGGAGGGTTTCAAGGTCGAATCGGTCGCCTCGCCGATGGTCAGCGGCTCGGCCGTGGCGTTCACCTTCGACCCCAACGGCGCTCCGTGCCTGTCCATCGAGCGCGGGCCGATCGTCCGGCTGCACGACGACGACGGCGACGGCCGCTACGAGCGCCGCGAGACGATCACCCCGCAGATGAGCAATTGCCAGGGGCTTTATTTCCACAAGGACGTGTTGTACGCCGTCGGCGTGGGCCCCGAGAAGGACGGCCTCTATCGCCTGACCGATCCCGACGGCGACGGCGTCTTCGAAAACGCCGAGCTGATCCGAGGCGTCAACGGCGGCATGGGCGAGCATGGGCCCCACGCGGTCGCCCTTGGGCCCGACGGTCGGCTCTACTACACCAACGGCAACCACTCGCATCTGAAGCCCCCAATTGATCCGGCGAGCCCCCTGAACGTCGCTTACGAGGGGGAGCTTCTTCCCCACTTCAACGACTCGCGCGGGCACGCCGCGGGAGTCATGGCGCCGGGTGGAGAGATCCTTCGGAGCGACGATTGGGGCAAGTCGTGGAAGCGGATCCTCGGCGGATTCCGCAATCAATACGACTTCGCCTTCAACAGCGAGGGAGAGCTGTTCACCTTCGACAGCGACATGGAGTGGGACATCGGCCTCCCCTGGTATCGTCCGGTCCGGGTCAACCACTGTCCACCGGGCGCGGAGTTCGGCTGGCGAAATGGTTCGGGCAAGTGGCCGAGCTACTACTTCGACAGCCTGCCGGCGATCCTCGACCTCGGCCGGGGCAGCCCCACGGGGGTGACGTTCTACCTCGGCGACCAGTTCCCAGAGGAATACCGGGATCAATTCCTGATCTGCGACTGGTCTCAGGGACGCATTCTCGCCGTGAAGCTGGAGCGCGCGGGGGCCTCGTACGAGTCCAAGGCGACCGAGCTGGTCAGCGGACAACCCCTCAACTGCACCGACATCGAAATCGGCCCCGACGGCTGCGTTTACTTCACGATTGGCGGCCGAGGCACGCAGGGGGGCTTCTTCCGGATCAAGTCGACCCGCGAGGACGAGCCCGCCAAGGCGTCCGATGACTTCCTGATCGCGGCCCTCGACATCGATTCTCCCCTCTCCAGCTTCTCCCAGCGCAAGCTCAACGAGCTTCGCGAGGCCAATCAGGAAGCGTGGGGTCGTCGGCTTGAGGAGACGGCCCGCGACGCCTCCGGGCAAAGCTCCGCCCATCACCGCGTCCGGGCCCTGGAGGTCATGAGCCAGGTCGGCCCCGCGCCGAGCGAGGAATTGCTCATCGCCCTGACGGCCGATCCCGTCACCGAGGTTCGCTCTCGGGCCGTGGTCCTTTTGGGTTTCCACGCGACCGAGGCGTCGCGCGAGGCCCTGGTCGCCACCCTGGGCGACCAAGACCCGTTTGTGAGGCGACGCGCCTGCGAGGCGCTGATGCAACAGCCCGCGGAGACGATCCCCGTTCTTTCGCTGCTTCCGCTTCTGGCCGATTCCGACCGCTTCATCCGGTTCGCCGCGCGGACGGCCATCGAGCACGCCCAACCCGAGCGATTCCGCGACGCGCTTCTCACGGTCGACGCCCCCCGCGCGAAGCTTGAGGCGATGCTGGCCCTGGTTCGCGGAAGCCAACTCGACGAGGCCGCGCAAAACGATCTCTTCGATCGCCAACTCGTCCTCTTGCGCGAGACTCTCGACGCCGATTTGCAACTGGACCTGCTTCGGCTCATCCAGTTGACCTATCTGCTCGGCCCCCAAAAGAACGAGGCGGCCGTTTCCAAGGACTTCCGGCCCCGGATGCTCGCGATGTTCTCCGAGTCGGTCGACACGCCGGTCAATCGCGAACTGGCGCGGCTCTTGGCCTTCCTCGACGAGCCCAAGGCCCCGGCCGCCATCCTGGCCCATCAAGCGGCCGTGGCCGACAACCGGCCGGCTCAGATCCTCGACGCCTACTGCCTTCGCGCGATTACCCAGGGCTGGGACGGCGATTCGAAGCAGCGCTACTGGGCCTGGTTCGAGACGGCGTGCCGCTGGGACGGTGGATTCAGCTATCTGGGCTACCTCGACATGATGATCCACGAGTTCCTTCCGCGCTTGAGCGACGAGGAACGGGCCGCCATGCTCGCCCAAGGGAACGTTTACCCCTTCCCGACGCGAGTGTTGGTCAGAGAGCTGGACGTGGATGGGAATCCCGAGGCCGTCGGGCGTCTGGCGTCGCTGTACGAGCGCCTCGGCGCCGAAGGGTCGGAGAGCCCCCGCGCCGACGATCTGAAGGCCACCATCGTTGAGCGGCTTGGCCGAAGCCCGAGCGCGGAAGCCCGTGAAGCCCTCCGCGCGCTGTACGCGGCCGATCCGGGCAATCGAGCCGGATTCGTCCGGGCGCTGGCCGAGCATCCCGCGGCCGTCGATTTGCCGGTCTTCGCGGCGGCTCTCGAATCGACCGATCAAAACATGCTCGGCGTCGCGCTCCACGCCCTCTCGGCGATCGACGCCGCTCCCGAAGGTCCCCAGGCCCAAGTCAACCTGATCCGGTTGGCTCACCGGGCCCCCCGGCCGCTTGTCGACCCAATTCGGAAGCTGGCCGCGCGCTGGTTTGGAACGCCCGCCGCGAAGGACCACCAGGCCGAGATCGCATTGTGGGAGGAGGTCTACAAGACCCGTTTCCCCGACGGTCCCTCGCTGGTCGCCGAGGTCGAGGCGGAGACTCGCAACTACGACCTCTCCCACCTCGTGAAGTACGTCCTCGAAAGCGAGGTGATGCAAACGGCCTCGCCGGCCCGGGGGACGGAGATCCTGGCGCGGGTCCGCTGTCTCGACTGCCACAAGTTCGGCGACAAGGGGCAGGGGCTTGGCCCCGACCTGACGACCGTCAACAGCCGCTTTCAGCCGGTCGACATCCTCGAATCGATCGTCTCGCCGTCGAAGGTCATCTCCGACCAGTACAATTCGGTCACCGTCGCCGTCGATGACGGCCGCGTCTTTGGCGGAATGCCGGTCGTCACCGACGGCCCCAACCTCGTGCTTTTGCTCTCCGACGGCGCGAGGGTCACCATCCCCAAGGACACGATCGAGGAAGAGCAACCGTCAACGATCTCGGTGATGCCCGAGGGGCTTCTCAACACCCTCAATTATCAGGAGATCGCCGACATGCTCGCCCTGTTCGAGTCGATGCCGCGCGTCGAGGTCAGCGAACAGCCGGACGCCGCGCAACCCTAAGCGAAGGTGGGGGAGCGTGGCTTTCGACGTGTGGCGCTCCGAGCGCCCCGGGGTCGTCTTGACCCCGGGGCGCTCGCCTCCGCGCCGCGCCGAAAGACCTCTCGTCCGCATCCCATCCAGCCCAACGGGAACGCACGGTTAAAGACCCGAATTCATCCACCAGATGGATCCGTTGAGCGCGGCCGCGAACGTGACCCACGCCAGATACGGGACGAACAGCCAGGCCGCCGGCGTCGAGACGCGACTGAACCCCCACAGCGTGGCGGCGATCGCCACCCACAGGATGACGATTTCCGCGAATGCGATTCCGGGACGGCGTAGGCCGAAGAACAGACCGGACCAGGCGACGTTCAGAACCAGTTGAATTGAGAAAAGGATCAACGCGGTTCGACGCTCCGGCCGTTCGGCGCGACGCCAGACCAGCCAGGCCGCCAAAGCCATGCACAGATAAAGGACCGTCCACACCGGAGCGAAGACCCAGGGGGGAGGCGTCCAGGTCGGCTTGCGAAGGTTTGGATACCAGCCCTCGAGCGCGCCGGCGTTGAACCAGGCCCCCAGCCCGGCCGCGGCGAAGCAAATCGCCAGGAAGGCCGGCAGCATGGCCGAATCCCGAGCGACGGCGGAAAAATACGACCCGCGCGGACTCATAAATCGGGGTCCTTGATTTTTCGGCTCGCCCGGGTTGGGAGCCGTGGGATCGGCGGAACCCGCTGGAAACGACTTCCGCCCACGGGGCCTCAAATTTACCCTTCTACTTGTCTCTCGGCCACGTCGACGGCAATCACCGTGCCGGGAACAACGTGGTAACCCGCGCGCTTCATCCCAGGCCGAAGTCGCCGCGTCGCGGCCGGCCGCCGAAGACGATGTGAGAACTCTCAATGCGCGAGCACACGCTCAAACGGGAGCAAGTGCTTCCCTTTCCGGTGGATGAGGTGTTCGCCTTCTTCGCCGAGCCGACCAACCTGGAGGCCATTACCCCGGGTTGGTTGCGCTTTCGCATTCTGACGCCCGAGCCGATCCGGATGGAGGCTGGCGCGCTGATTCGCTACGCCCTGCGATGGCGCGGATTGCCGCTCTCATGGACGACCCGGATCGAAAAATGGGACCCGCCAAACGGCTTCGTGGACGCGCAGCTACGCGGGCCATATCGTCTTTGGGAGCACGCGCACAGCTTCGAGCCCGTCGCGGGCGGAACCCTGGCGCGCGACGTGGTGAGGTATGCTCTCCCGTTCGGCGTCCTCGGCCAACTCGCGCGCGCCGGATGGGTGCGGGCCGATCTGGAGGCGATCTTCGACTACCGGGCGCTGAGAGTGGCCGAGCTTTTGGAGACGCGCGAGACGTAACGATCCGGCTCCGCTCAAATCAGCGTTTGGTCGACGCTCCGGCGCTGGCGGTCGCGGCTCGGCTGGAGAGATGAGGTCGGGGGATGGCGCCTTGGCGATCGATTCCCGTGGCCACGTCGGCCAGGTGGTCCAGCAACCGTCGACGAAAGACCGGCAGCGCGAACGCCTCGGCCCGGGCGCGGGCCCGCGTCGGGTCGTGGGGGCGTCCGTCGGCCTCCCAGGCTTCAATGGCCGCTCCCAAGGCCTCTTCGGTCGGCTCGTCGTAGAATCGGCCGCAGGCGGCGTCGACCGTCTCGGCCGCGCCCCCCCTCCGCAGCGCGATGACCGGCGCGCCGCAGGCCAGGGCCTCGACCGGAACGATGCCGAAATCCTCTTCGCCCGGAAAGAGCAGGGCCCGAGAGCGCCTGTAGTGGTCTCGGATCGCCTCGTCGGATTGCCAGCCGAGAAACGAGACCGAAGGGCCGGCCATCGCCTCAAGCCTCGCCCGTTCGGGCCCCGACCCGATGACGACGAGCCGCCGTCCGGTTCGGCCGCAGTACGAAACCGCCTGGTCGATCCGCTTGTAGGGGACCAGGGCCGAGGCGATCAGATAGAAGTCCTCGCGAGGCGTTTCCACGGGCGCCGGATGGTAAAACTTCGTGTCCACCGGTGGGTGGATGATCAGGCTGTCGCGCTGGTAGCAGGCGGCGATTCGGTCGCGGATCGTCTCGGAGATCGCCACGAAGTGACTGACGCGGCTTGAGGCGGCCTTGTCCCAATCCCTCAGCCGGTTCAGCGCCAGCCGCGCCGCGGCTTGCCGGATCGGCCGGTTCGACCAACTTTCCAGATAGGCGTCGCGCCCCTGCCACGCATAACGCATCGGCGTGAAGCAATAGCAGACGTGGGGAACGCCCGCCGGAACTCGCGCCGACTTGGCCACGCAATGGCTCAGACTGACGACCAGATCCACGTCGCGGATCCGCCACGCGCCGGCCGCCGCGGGCATGAGCGGCAGCAGGTGTCGGTAATGGCGGAACACCCCGGGAATCCGTTGCAGCGGCGACGGGTGGATCGCCATCGATTCAATCGCCGGGCTCGTCGACCCCTTGCGATGAATCAGCGTGTACAGTTTGGCTTGGGGAAAGGCCCGGCAAAGGACCTCCAGGCATTTCTCGCCCCCGCGCATGCCGGTCAGCCAGTCGTGAACCAAGGCGACGCGCAGCCCCCGAAGGGCCGGTGGAAGGGAATCGGCGGAAGCGGAGGCCGTGGTCTCGGTAATCTCCGCGCGTGATTCCGCTTCGCGAATGCTGGCGTCCATGCCGGCCTCCTCGTCTCCCGGTTGTGTGCAATCTCCGCGGCGAAAAGCCCCCGCTCATCATGGCGAGGCGCCAACGCTCGGCGCGTGGAGGGGGCCGGAACGTACCCGATTCACCCACCTTGGGCAAGCCGGCCTTGGAGAACCGGCTCACGCGCGCTCTCCGCGAGCGGGCACAATTCCGTGGG
>Ga0182742_1002418_pt1 | contig 20646 bp, 18 predicted proteins | sample eDN5th37CBELigMG_FD_128880 | JGI IMG/M metagenome (GOLD analysis project Ga0182742, IMG submission 128880) | Enriched Miracle-Growth compost microbial communities from Emeryville, California, USA - eDNA 5th pass 37_C BE-Lig MG (version 2)... ... | reverse complement strand
TATGACCGCACCTTGTGGTGCGCGGGCCCGGGCATGCCGCGCATCATGTTCATGCCCTACGCCTTCGAGATCCGCGCCGACGCCGACTTCATCGGCTTCATCCACGATTTCTACCGCTGGCATCGAATGGTGGACATGAGCGGACGAGAACCCGATCCGCTCCTGCCGCAGACGATGGGCTACCCAACCGGCCGGTGGGAAGGCGAGACCCTGGTTGTCGAGACAGAGGGCCTTTCCGAGGAAACCGTTCTCGACGCGATGGGCCTGCCTCATTCGGGGGATATGCGATTGGAGGAGCGCATCAGCCTGCTGCCCGATGGGCGACTGCAGGCGCGCTACACCATTGAAGACCCGGAATATTATTCACGGCCTTGGGAGGCAGTGATGACCTATCGGCGTGCGCCGGAAATCGTTGTCGGCGACGATGTTTGCCCTGACCGCTTGCCCGCCGGCGAGCCTCCGATCCGGAGGGCGCTGCCATGATCCGCGGCCGCCTGACCCGGGCTGCACGAGCCCTGCCAGCAGCCCTCGCCCTTGGCGCGATGACGCTCGGCCAGGTCGCCTTGGCGCAGGAGGCCCCGCCCCGCCCTGACGTCCCGGGGATCGCGCCCGGCGAACCGCGCAGGCTGGGCGGCATCTGGGAAGTGGAGCGCTTCATCTTCCTCATCCCCGATGCGCCGATGAACGAGCGTGCCAAGGCGATGTACGATGCGCAGGTCGCCGCGATGCAGAACGGGCAGATCCTCTACACCGCCTGGACCTCCTGCCGCCCCGGTGCGCCTTCCTCCATGGTGATGCCGATGAACTCGCTCGTCATCCTGGAGGGTGAGAAGGACATCACCATCAGCTTCGAAGAGCCTCGCATGACGAGGCGCATCCGCATGAACGCGGAGCATCCGGCGAATATCACCCCCAGCTACATGGGCGATTCCGTGGGCCGCTGGGAGGGCGACACGCTGGTGATCGACACGGTCGGCTATAATGGCAAATTCCAGCTCGATTCCTTTGGGCTGCCCGCCAGCGCTTCGCTGCGCACCGTTGAGCGGCTGACGAAGTCTCCTGACGGCAAGAAGGTGACAGTCCAGACCACCTTCTACGACCCCGAATTCTACACCGAGCCCTTCACCATCGAACGTGCGTGGCTGCCGCATGCCGAGCGCTTCCAGTTTGAATATGATTGCATGGAGAACCCGCGCGAAGAGGAATTCGCGCACACCTATTTCGTGCAGGATCTCTATCGGCCGACCTGCGTGAACTACCAGGGTCAGGGACAGGAGCCCTCGCGCATCCTGTGCCGGCGCCCGGGCACGGCGGGCAGTTCTCCTCCGGATTAAGAGCACGCAGGCGGGCCTGCGCGCCAGCCGAACTTTGACAGGCGAATAGCAGAACAGGGCGGCCCGGACATCACCGGAGCCACGTGGACACCGCGCGCCCGCCAGACAGGGGGAATTGACATGGGGCCGACACAGGGAAGCCTTTCCACCGCTCGCCACGCGGCGGCATTTGCGACTGGCGCTGCATTTCTCGCTCTGTTCGGAACCAACCAGCCAGCGCAGGCACAGAGCTCGGCTTCGGCGGATAGCGGTTCCATCATCGTTACCGCCCAGCGCCGCGCGCAGGACGTCCAGACCACGCCGTTCGCCATTTCGGTCGTCGACGGCGAGCAGATGCTTCGGGAAAATGTCAATTCGACCGAAGAAATCCTGCGCGATCTGCCCGGCGTTGAAATCCGCAAGGCGCCGCCCGGAGCATCGATCTACATCCGCGGTATCGCCACTCAACAGGGGGGAGGCGAACTCGACCCGGGCATCTCGTTCAACGTGGACGGGGTCTATACCCCCTTCATCGAATCCTCGGCGTTGTCCTTCTACGATGTCGCGCGGGTGGAAGTGCTGAAAGGTCCGCAGGGCACGCTGTACGGGCGCAACGCCATCGCGGGCGTGGTGAACGTCATCACCCGCTCGCCCGATTTGGGCGAGGTGAACGGCTTCGTTCAGGGGAGCGTGGGCAATTACGGCTATGTCGGCCTGACCGGCGCGCTCAACCTTCCCGTGGCGGAGACCATGGCTCTGCGGGTCGCGGCCGATTATCAGGACAATAACGGCTACCTCAATCTGGGCAGCGACGATGTCCATGTATGGTCAGGCCGCGGAAAGCTGTTGTGGGAGCCGACCTCCAACCTGCGCCTTGAATTGCGCGGCGAGTATGGCGACTTCGATTCCAGGGGGAACGCGCCCGTCATCTTCCCCTTTCAGGATGACCCGTGGACCCAGTTCCCCACTGCGCCTGAAGAGGCGAGCCAGGAAGGCTGGATCACCGGCGCGTCGCTCCAGGCCGATTGGGATCTGGGCTTCGCCACCCTCACCTACATCCCCGCCTACAAGCGCAAGAAGTTCCGCTCAGCCACCGATGGCGGAGGCACCTTCATCCGCAGCTACGTGTTCGATGACCAGCACACCCAGGAACTGCGCCTCGCCTCCAACCGTGCGGTGCCGCTGTCGTGGATCGTGGGCGGCTATTATTATCGTGGCATCAACGACACGGGCCTGTCGTTCTTCACCACGATCGACCAGCACGTCGTAACAACCTCGCTCGCCGCCTTCGGGCAGGTGACCTGGTCAGTGACGGATGCGGCGAGGCTCACAGCAGGATTGCGCTTCACCAACGACGAGAAGGTGGAAGACGGGGTCAACACGCTCGGCGGCGTGATCATCTCACAACTGGAGGACATTCGCTGGAGCTGGGACAATTGGACCTGGCGGGCGGGTGCCGAATACGACGTTGGTCCGGAATCGATGCTGTATGCGAGCATATCCACCGGCTTCAAGGCGGGTGGAACCAGCCTCGTCTCCGGGCCCGACGCGGTGTTCGATCCAGAGGAGCTGACGGCGTATGAGGTGGGATGGAAGAACCGCCTGGCAGGCAATGCCGTCACGCTGAACCTCAATGCGTTCTACTATGATTACGAAAACTACCAGGCGTCATTCGTGGCACCCAACCCCGCCTTTGGCGGTGCGGTGGTGCGGCGGATCGCCAACGCCGGCAACGCCAAGATCAAGGGAGCGGAGCTGGAGTTTGGCTGGTTCCCGTCAGATTACGACTCCCTGCGAGCGACCGTTGCCTATCTCGATGGCGAATTTGGAAGCTATATCGTCCCGACACCTGTGCCGGGCGTGGTGAACGATTACAGCGGCTCCGACCTTTCAGTCGTGCCGTGGGCCATCACCGCCAGCTACAGCCGCGATATTCCGCTCGGTGCGGACGGGCACCTCGTGCCGCTGCTGTCGGTGCGGTACAATTCGGGGGCGTGGCGAGACGCGCGTCAATATGCTGGCGCGGGAAGCTGGGGGCCCGCTGGCACCCGGGTGAACCCGATCTCCTTCCAGGACGAGTTCGTGAAGCTGGACTTCAATCTCAGCTATTCCTGGGGGCAGGATCGCTACCGGGTGAGTGCCTATGTCAAGAATATCACCAATGCCGTGGTGTTCACCGGCGCCTCTGCGGGAACAACAGCGTCTTCCGCCTGGCTCGAACCGCCGCGAACTGTAGGTGTATCACTCTACGCAGGCTGGTGAACGGACAGCCCAAGGTTCTTTACAGCGTCCGTATAACGCGATGAACTGTTGGGTATGAACAAAGCGCCTCCAATTCCCGCCGCATCGCTGCGTGCGTGGCTCATTCAGTTTCCCCCCGTACAAGACCTCTTGCGTTAGCATGGCGGGGAGCAGCAGCGCATCGCACACTCCGCGAGGGCACGCGCACTGGACCCTGTTCCTGCTGTTCCTGGTCAACGTCTTCAACGTAGGCGACCGGGCGCTGCTTGGCTTCGTAGCGGAGCCGGTGCGCGTCGAACTCTCGCTGACCGACACAGAGCTGGCGATCCTGATCGGGCCCCTGTTCGCCGTCTTCAACCTTGCCGCGGGTCTCGTCATCGCGCGGATGGTGGATCACGGGAGTCGCGTCCGTATTCTGGCTCTTGGCCTGGCTTGCTGGTCTGCTGCTACGGCTGCGACTGGTCTTGCGGAGAGTTTCAGCTCTCTGGCGGCGATGAGGATCGCAGTGGGCATCGGCGAGGCGACGGCCTTTCCTGCTGCCATGTCACTCATCCCCGACCTGTTCGCACAGCGGTCGAGAGGCCGGGCCATTGCTGTTTTCCAGACCAGCGGCTTTGTGGGCGCCGCACTCAGCACGGTAGCCGCCGGCATGCTTGCGGCGGCTTTCGGCTGGCGGGCGATGTTCGTTCTGTGCGGCGCCGCGGGCATCGTTCTGGCGGCGGTGCTTACGTTCAGCTTGCGTGAGCCTGCGCGCCAGGAAGCACAGCATACTGGCGGCAATCCGCCTTTCCCCAGCCACCGTCTTGCGGGCCTGCAAGGGAATGCCGCACGCGTGCTGAGGCAGCCGGGCTTTGTCTGGTTAGCGAGTGCATTCGGCCTTGCGGCGGTCGTGGCTGCGGTGCTTGGCGCATGGGGCCCTGCTTTCCTGCAACGCTTTCACGATGTGCCTCTCCAGACCCTCGGATTCGTGATTGGCCCCGCGATCGGGTTGGGCGGGATTATTGGAACGCTCGCTTCAGGCCATCTCTCGGATCGCCTCCTGAACCGGGCGCAGGATTCCCGCGTTCTCCTGCGAGTGCCGCTGGTCGCGATGCCGCTCGCCGCTCCGTTCATGGCGGGCTTCGCTTACGCGCCCGGCCCTCTGCAGGCGATCACCTGCATGGCGATGACGAATGTGCTGATGAGCTGCGCAGTGGCCCCCTGCCTCCATTTCGCCCTGTCCACCTGTAAGCACAGGGACCGCGGCCTTGTCTCGGCCATCATGCTCGCCAGCGCGGGAGTGATCGGCGGCGGGTTGGGCCCGTTCTTCGTCGGTCTGCTGAGTGACCGGTTGGCCTTGGGAGCCAATGGGCTACGGTACGCGATCGCCGCGACGAGCGTGACGCCACTGCTTGCTGCCGCCTGCCTCCTCCGAGCCTCTCGAGCTGAGACCGTGGTCTTGGGCGCGGGCGTAACACCCGGAAGATGCCGTTCAGCGCGCGGCGATCAAGGTTGCTGCAGCATCGGAGTTGCACATGCCGGCCCTCTGCCCACCCCATTCGCGCCCGGTATCCGGGTGATGGGTAATGCCGCTCCTGGACCGCAAGCCCAGCGGGAAGCGGACATGCATCATGACCACCAAGCGGATCGCCTCAGGTGACGAGTAGAAACAGCGGAAAGGGGTGGCTGGCTTGCCGGGGCTTGGAACAGCGCAAGGTGATCGGGCTGAAGCGCCCGGATTCAGCTCAGAGACAGGGGTCGTGTCGGTCCCGAGCCCGATCAGCAGTGGTTTTTCCACCTCCGTCACCTGGCGACGAAGGGCTTGCCGACAGCCGAAGGCGGGCCAGTCATTCTCCTCCGCAAACGCGTCGGATCTGATGAGCGGGGGAGAGGGAAAGGTTGCAGCGCCGGGATGCCGATCTCCACAGATGCGGCTTTTGTAAACAGTCCCGTTCCGGAACGGAGGGGTTGTCATGCCGAAAATTGCGCGGCAGTCTAGCTCCCAATAAGAGCTGTTCAGAAGAGCGGCAGAGGATGCAAACGCAGGGGCCGACGCCCTTCCGGATTGTGAGGCGCTGAAAACCGGGCAAAAATTTCCCGGGACTTCGGTCAGTTTTGACCTGGGTCAATGTTGAGGCGCGGTGCGAGGAGCAGGGGCAGCTTCGAAAGGGTCGTCAGAACATGGAAACAGTGGTTGCGCGCGCAGGGCTTTGGTACGCCCTGATCCTGCTGGCGGTCATCGCCGCGGCGAACGCTCAGGACCTCGCCTTCACGGTCCATATGTGGATCGTCGCCGCCGCGGCCGCGGTTTGCCTGTTCATCGCGGTGTCCAAGCCGGATTACGGCGCCATCGCCCGCGGCATCCTGCGCACGCCGGAGGATCCCTCACGCTACGATGACGATCCCATCCGCTGGGGCGTGCTCGCCACGTCCTTCTGGGGATTGGTGGGCCTGCTCGTCGGCGTCATCATCGCGCTGCAGCTCGTCTTCCCGGCACTGAACCTGGAACCGTGGTTCAATTTCGGCCGGATGCGCCCGCTGCACACCTCCGCCGTCATCTTCGCGTTCGGCGGCAACGCGCTCATCGCGACCAGCTTCTACGTCGTTCAGCGCACCTGCCGCGCGCGCCTCGCCTTCCCCCGCCTCGCCCGGTTCGTCTTCTGGGGCTACCAGCTGTTCATCGTGCTCGCTGCCACCGGCTACCTGCTCGGCAGCACACAGTCGCGTGAATATGCGGAGCCGGAATGGCATGTGGACCTGTGGCTCACCATCGTCTGGGTGGCCTATGGCGCGGTGTTCATCGGCACGATCCTGAAGCGGAACGAGCCGCACATCTATGTGGCGAACTGGTTCTACCTCGCCTTCATCATCACCATCGCCATGCTGCACATCGTCAACAACCTGGCGGTGCCTGTCAGCCTTGTCGGCTCGCAAAGCTACAGCCTGTTCGCGGGCGTGCAGGATGCGCTGACCCAGTGGTGGTACGGGCATAACGCGGTGGGCTTCTTCCTCACCGCCGGCTTCCTGGCGATGATGTACTACTTCGTGCCGAAGCAGGCGGAACGGCCGGTCTATTCCTACCGTCTGTCGATCATCCACTTCTGGTCGCTGATTTTCCTCTACATCTGGGCGGGCCCGCACCACCTGCACTACACCGCGCTGCCGGATTGGGCGCAGACGCTCGGCATGGTGTTCAGCGTGCTGCTGTGGATGCCGAGCTGGGGCGGCATGATCAACGGGCTGATGACGCTTAACGGCGCGTGGGACAAGATCCGGACCGATCCCATCATCCGCATGATGGTCATCGCCCTCGCCTTCTATGGCATGGCCACGTTCGAAGGGCCGTTGCTGAGCATCCGCGCGGTCAACTCCCTGTCGCATTACACGGACTGGACCATCGGCCACGTCCATGCCGGCGCGCTCGGCTGGAACGGGATGATCACCTTCGCCGCGATCTATTACCTCGTCCCGCGCCTCTGGAAGCGGGAGCGGCTCTATTCGCTGCGCTGGGTGAACTGGCACTTCTGGTTGGCGACGGCGGGCATCGTCTTCTACGCCGCCAGCATGTGGGTCGCCGGCATCATGCAGGGCCTCATGTGGCGGGAGTACGGCGCGGACGGATACCTCGTCTACAGCTTCGCGGAGACGGTGGTGGCACTTCGGCCGCTTTACCTGATGCGCGCCTTCGGAGGCCTGCTCTACCTCGCCGGAGCGATCCTGATGGCGGTGAACATCCAGCGGACCATCGCCGGCAGGCTGCGTGACGAAAAGCCGATGTCGGACGCCGCCTATGATTCTGCGGCAGACCGCCCGATCGTCGCCGAGCCGGCCGAGTAAGAGCGAGCATCATGACCAACCCTTCCGAAGAAAAGCCGACCGACGCGGAACTGGCGCGGCAAGAGCCGCTCGACGTTGAGGTGACCGTCAAGGGCCACAAGCGGATCGAGCGCAATGTGACGCTGCTGGCCGTGCTGACCTTCATCGCCGTTGCCATTGGCGGCATCGTGGAGATCGCGCCGCTGTTCTGGATCGACAACACGATCGAGGAGGTGGACGGCATGCGCCCCTACACCCCGCTCGAGCAGGCCGGGCGTGACATCTATGTGCGCGAGGGGTGCTACACCTGCCACAGCCAGATGGTCCGTCCTTTCCGGGACGAGGTGGAGCGCTACGGCCACTACAGCCTCGCGGCGGAGAGCATGTATGACCACCCCTTCCAGTGGGGATCGAAGCGCACCGGGCCGGATCTGGCGCGCGTCGGCGGCCGCTATTCGGATGAATGGCACGTCCAGCACCTGAAGGATCCGCGCTCCGTGGTGCCGGAGAGCATCATGCCCTCCTACGCCTTCCTGGCAGAGACGAAACTCGACCTGCCGAACCCTTCTGCGCGGCTGACGGCGCTGCGTGCGGTAGGCGTGCCCTACACCGATCGCGACGTCACCCGTGCGGGGGAAGACCTGCGGGCGCAGGCGAACCCCAATCGCGACGCGGAAGACCTGGCGGACCGCTACCCAAAGGCGCAGATCCGCGATTTCGACGGTGATCCCAGCCGGCTGACGGAGATGGATGCGCTGGTCGCCTATCTGCAGATGCTCGGCACTCTGATCGACTTCCAGGACGCGGCTGCGCTGGAGGAACTGGCGACGGAGACCGGCCGATGACCAGCCACTCCCTCTACGAAACCCTGCGCCACTTCGCGGACAGCTGGGGCCTGCTGGCGATGCTGGTGGTGTTCCTGGTGCTGGCGCTGTGGCCCTTCCGGCCCGGCGCGCGCCAGCGCAACCACGATGCGGCCCATTCGATTTTCAAGGACGACGACGATGGCGAATGAGCATCGCGGCGGAAAGCGCGTGGATGAGGCGACCGGCACGGAGACGGTCGGCCACGAATGGGACGGGATCGAGGAGCTCGATACCCCGATGCCCCGCTGGTGGCTGTGGACCTTCTACGCCACGATGGTCTGGAGCCTCGTCTTCGTCGTGCTCTATCCCGCCTGGCCGCTGATCAACCAGGCGACCGCCGGCGTTCTCGGCTGGAGCAGTCGGGGAGAACTGGCGAAGGAAATGGCGGAGGCGGAAGAGCTCAAGGCCCCGCTGCGCCAGGCCCTCGCCCGCATCCCGATCGAGCGCCTGCCGGAAGACACAGAGATGATGCGCGCCGCCGTCGCCGGCGGGCGTGCGGCATACCTCGTCAATTGCGTGCAATGCCATGGCGCGGGCGCCGCCGGTTACGAAGGCTACCCGAACCTCAATGACGATTCCTGGCTCTGGGGCGGAGACCTGAAGGCGATCGAATACACGCTCGTCAACGGCATCCGCCAGCCGGGGCATGACCAGACGCGCACCAGCATGATGCCGGCCTTTGAGGGCATCCTCTCCAGCGAGGAGATCGGCGCTGTGGCCGACTATGTGCTGTCCCTCAGCGGCAAGGCGCAGCCGAGCCCGGCGGGCGCGCAGCTCTACGCCAACAATTGCGCGATCTGCCATGGCCCCACCGGCACCGGCCTGCGCGAGTTCGGCGCCCCCAACCTCGCGGACGCCATCTGGCTCTACAGCGGCACGCGCGAGGATGTGATCAGTCAGATCGCGCAGCCGCGCCACGGCGTGATGCCCGCCTGGGGCGGCAGGCTTGATCCGGTCACCATCAAGATGCTGGCGGCCTATGTCCATTCGCTGGGGGGCGGGGAAGACTTCGTGGAGGTCGCCGAGGACCCGGCGGTAGACGTCGATGAGCAACCCTGAGGGCCCCATCACCGAAGACGGTGTCGTCAAGACCAACGAGCCTGTCAGCAGCGCCGTCGCCGGCCCCCGGGCGCCGACCCACCGGCACGAACCGCACGAGCCGCCGCGCCAGCACCTGCCCGAAAAGTTGTTCGAGAAGCGGCGCGCCGTCTTCCCGCAGCATGTCGACGGCTTCTATCGCCGGGTGAAATACGCGATCCTGGTGGTGACGCTGGCGATCTATTACGTCACCCCGTGGTTGCGGTGGGATCGCGGCCCTTACGCACCGGACCAGGCCGTGCTGGTCGATATCGCCAATCGCCGCTTCTACATGTTCGGCATCGAGATCTGGCCGCACGAATTCTACTTCGTCGCCGGCCTGCTCATCATGGCGGCGATCGGCCTGTTCCTCGTCACCAGCGCTGTCGGCCGCGCCTGGTGCGGCTATAGCTGCCCCCAAACCGTGTGGACGGACCTGTTCCAGCATGTCGACCGCTGGATCGATGGAGATCGCAACGCGCAGGCAAAGCTGGCCAAGGCGCCCTGGGGCCCGCGCAAGATCGCGAAGCGCGGCGTCAAATGGTCCATCTACCTCGCCATCAGCTTCCTCACCGGCGGCGCCTGGATCCTCTATTTCGCCGACGCGCCCACCCTGTTCCGGGAGTTCTTCGCCGGGGAGGCCGCGCCCGTCGCCTACATCACCGTCGCTATCCTGACGATGACGACCTTCACGCTCGGCGGCTTCATGCGGGAGCAGGTGTGCATCTACATGTGCCCCTGGCCGCGCATCCAGTCCGCCATGCTGGACGAGCGCTCCCTCATCGTCACCTACAAGGACTGGCGGGGGGAGCCGCGCGGCAGCGTCAAGAAGGCGGAGAAGGAGCCGGCTAAGTTCGGCGATTGCATAGACTGCCTGCAATGCGTCGCCGTCTGCCCCACCGGTATCGACATCCGCGAAGGGCCGCAGGTGGGCTGCATCACCTGTGCCCTGTGCATCGACGCCTGCGACCGGGTGATGGCGGAGGTCGGCCGCCCGCGCGGGTTGATCGACTACATCACGCTGGAGGACAGCCAGGCAGAGGCCGCGGGGGAGGAGCGCAAGCTGCCCTGGCGCAACCTGCTGCGCCTGCGCCCCATCATCTATTTCGGCACCTGGTGCGCCATCGGCCTCGCCCTGCTGTTCGCCCTGGGCGAGCGCAGCCGGATCGACATTTCCGTCGCGGCGGACCGCAACCCGCCCTTCATGCTGATGAGCGACGGCTCCGTCCGCAACGCCTACACCATTCGCCTGCGCAACATGGAGAGCCGCCCGCGCCAGATGCAGATCGCGCTCGATGGCCTTCCCGGTGCGCTGATGTGGACCGACGACACGCGGCGAGAGGACGCTGCCCGCCAGCTGGTCCGCAACGTCCCGACCGATGCCGTGCAGGCGGTGCGCGTCTATGTCGTCGCGCCGGCGGGCACGGAAGGGCAGGAGTTCGCCTTCACCGTCACCTCGCTGGACGAGGGGCGCGAATCCGATTCCAGCGACACGCGCTTCGATGCGCCGGAGGGCTGAGACATGACGCGACCTTTCACCGGCCGGCACGCCACCCTCATCCTCATCGCCTTTTTCGGGACGATCGCGGCGGTGAACTTCACCATGGCGCGCTTCGCCACCTCCACCTTCGGCGGCATCGTGGTGGAGAACTCCTACGTGGCCAGCCAGGAATACAATCGCTGGCTGGCTGAGGCGGAGGCGCAGCGGGCGCTTGGCTGGGACGCGGTGACCGCGTGGCGGCCCGACAACCGCCTCGCCGTCACGCTGCAGGCCGTTCCCGAGGGCGCTGAGGTCACCGGCATCGCCCGCCATCCGCTCGGACGCCAGCCCGACCAGGTGCTGAGCTTCGTTGCCACTGGCGAGAACCGCTTCCTCTCGCGCGAGGCGCTGCCGCAGGGTCGCTGGACGCTGCGCCTCACGGTCACGGCTGGCGGGCAGGAATGGCGCCGGGAGGAACAGCTGCGGTGAGCACGCAGCCCCGCCCCTCCCCCGCTCTCGAGCACACCGTGCTCATTGTGCCGGCGATGCATTGCGCCGGCTGCATGGGGAAGGTGGAGCGCGGGCTGTCGGCCGTGCCCGGCGTCTCCAGCGCGCGCGTCAACCTCTCCGCCCGCACTGTCGCCGTGACGCACGACCCGCAGGTAGAAGAAGGCTCGCTGCTCTCCGCCCTCGCCGGCATCGGGTTCGAGGCGCAGCGGCGGCGCGCACAGCTTGACGCCCCTGCCTCGGCGGTGAAGCCGCTGCTCGCTCCGCTGGCCGTCGCCGCCTTCGCCATGATGAACGTCATGCTGCTCTCCGTCAGCGTCTGGTCGGGGGCGGAGGGCAGCACGCGCATCCTGTTCCACTGGCTGTCCGCGCTGATCGGAGTGCCGGCGATCTTCTATGCCGGCCAGCCCTTCTTCCGCTCCGCCTGGGCGGCGCTGCGGACCGGGCGGACGAACATGGATGTGCCGATCTCCATCGGCATCACCGTCGCCACCGGCCTCAGCCTCTACGAAACCTCGGTCGGCGGAAGGCACGCCTGGTTCGACGGCGCGCTGATGCTGCTGACCTTCCTGCTCGCAGGCCGTGCGCTGGACGCGATGATGCGCGACAAGGCCCGGGCCGGCGTCGATTCACTGCTCAGCCAGGCGGCGCAGGGGGCGATAGTCGTCGGTGACGATGGTTCGCTGACCTCCGTGAAGGCGGAGGATCTCGCCCCCGGCATGGTCATGCGCATTGCGGCGGGCGAGAAGCTCGCCGCCGATGGCGAGATCGTTTCCGGCGCCAGCCGCTTTGACCAGTCACTGCTGACAGGCGAGACGGCGCCCGTCCCCGCCGCTGTCGGCGAACGCGCGCTCGCGGGCACGCTCAACCTCGATGCGCCGGTGGACGTGCGCGTCAGCCATGCTGGCCGAGAGACCACCTTGGCTGAGATCGCGCGGCTGATGGAGGCGAGCACCCAGAACCGCTCCCGCTATGTCCGCATCGCCGACCGCGCCTCCCGCCTGTACGCGCCTGCCGTCCACACGCTCGCTGCCGCGAGCGTCATCGGCTGGCTGCTTGCCGGGGCCAGCCTCTATCAGGCGCTGGTGATCGGCGTGGCGGTGCTGATCATCACCTGCCCCTGCGCGCTCGGTCTCGCCGTGCCGGTGGCGCAGGTGGTGGCGAGCGGTGCGCTGATGCGCGCGGGCGTGATGATCAAGGATGGCTCCGCGCTGGAGCGGCTTGCGACCATCGACCGCGCTCTGTTCGACAAGACCGGCACGCTCACGCTGGGCACTCCCCTGCCCGATCCTGCGGTGGTGGCCGCCATGGATGCAGAGGAGGCCTCCGTCGCACTCGCCCTCGCCTCCCACAGCCGCCATCCGCTCTCCCGCGCATTGGCCACCGCGCTCTCCTCCACCGGCACCCGTGCGGCCCCGCTCGATCAGGTCCGCGAAGTCGCCGGACAGGGCGTGTTCGCGCAGTGGAACGGCGTGGACGTCGCGCTGCGCCGGCCGGACAGCGCCAGCGGGATCGCATCGGTGCTGACAATCGGAGAGCGACCCCACCGGCTGATCTCCTTCGCGGACCGGCTGCGGCCCGGGGCAGCGGACGCCATCGCGCGCCTCGGAGCGATGGGGGTGGAATGCTCCATCCTCTCCGGCGACCGCGCGGAGGCCGTCGCCCCCGTTGCGCAGACGCTGGGCCTCACCGGCCAAGGCAGCGCCTCTCCCGCCGAAAAGCAGCAGGCCATCGGCGACCTGCGCCAATCTGGGCACCGCGTGCTGATGGTCGGCGACGGCCTCAATGACGGGCCCGCCCTCGCCGCCGCGGACGCCTCCATCGCGCCGGGCTCCGCCACCGATGTCGGGCTGCAGGCGGCGGACATGGTGTTCGTGCAAAGCTCGCTGCTCGCCGTGCCGCGCGCCATCGCCGCCTCACGCGCCACGATGCGGGTGGTGAAGCAGAACTTCGCCCTCGCCATCGGCTACAACCTCATCGCCGTTCCGCTGGCGATGGCCGGGCTGGTGACGCCGCTGATCGCCGCTGCGGCCATGTCCGGCAGTTCTCTGGTCGTCGTCGCCAACTCGCTGCGCCTGGCCCGGGCCGCACGATGAGCGTCGTCGCCGTCCTCATCCCCGTCGCGCTCGGCCTGGGTCTTGCCGGTCTCGGCGCATTCTTCTGGGCCATGCGCAACGGCCAGTTCGACGACCCTGAAGGCGCCGCCAACCGCATCCTGCTCGATGATGATGAGGATGAGGTTTGAAGGGCGCGATCACCCTGCTGCTGGCGCTCGGAGCACTGGCGCCGGCCGCCCTGGGCTCGGCCGCTTCGGCCACGCGGGATGAAATGACGCTCGCCCTCTGCAGTGGCGGCTCCCTCACCATTCCAATCGGCGGCGGGCAGAACGCACCGGATGAGGACGGCGATGGATGCGCAAAGGGTTGCCATGCCGGCTGCTCGCGCAAGCGGATTGATCGAGCGCAATGAAGGGCGGGTCCTTTCGCGCGAAGGGGGACGGCATGTGGCCCTATCATCCCAGCCTTCTGGCGACCCCCGTCCCGCGTTACACCAGCTTCCCCACGGCGGCTGAGCTGACGCCCGCTATCACCGAGCAGGACTTCGCCGATGCGCTAGCGCGCGCGAGCGGCGACATCTCGCTCTACCTGCACATTCCGTTTTGTGAGCGGATCTGCTGGTATTGCGGCTGCAACACCGGCGCGGCCAATCGCCGGCAGCGCCTCACCAGCTACCTGGAGGCGCTGCACCGGGAAATCGCGCTGGTCTCCGCGCTCCTTCCCGCCGACGCGCGCATCCGCCGGATTGCCTTCGGCGGCGGCAGCCCCAACGCCATTGCGCCCGAGGACTTCACGCGCCTGTTCGACGCGCTGGCGCACCACCTGCCGCTGCACGAGCCGACCGTGTCCATCGAGCTCGACCCGCGCAGCCTCACCGATGAATGGCGGCCCGTTCTCAAGGCCGTGGGCGCCACCCACGCGAGCCTCGGCGTGCAGACCTTCGCCCCCCATCTTCAGGCCGCCATCGGCCGCCTCCAACCTCTCGAAGTGATCGAGCGCAGCGTCGCCCTCCTCCGCATGGCCGGCATCACTTCCCTCAACTTTGACCTGATGTATGGCCTTCCCGGCCAGACGGAGCACGACCTCAGCGAAACGCTGGACCTCGCCTCCGAAATGCGTGCGGACCGCATCGCCCTGTTCGGCTATGCCCACGTCCCGCACCTCATTCCCCGGCAGCGCCAGATCGACGCCAGTGCCTTGCCGGACCAATGGACAAGGTTCCGCATGGCCGCGATCGGCAGCCATCAGTTGATCACTGCCGGATACCAGCCCGTCGGCTTCGACCATTTCGCCCTGCCCGGCGATCCGCTGGCGCAGGCGACGCTGAGTGGACGGCTGCGACGCAACTTCCAGGGCTTCACGGAGGATCAGGCCCCGGTGCTCATCGGCCTCGGTGCCTCGGCCATCAGCAGCTTCCCCGACCTTCTTGTCCAGAACGAGAAGAATTCGGGCAGATATAGAATGATGCTGTCGCAGAACCATCTGGCGCCTGCTTTAGGAAAGCGGCGGACAGAGGATGACCGGCGGCGCGGCTCGGTCATCGAAAACCTGCTCTGTCAGGGCCGCGCAAGGGTGGATGCGGCGCTGTTGCATTCGGCTTGCGACCGTCTTTCGCCTTACATGCAAGCCGGTTTGTGCTCGGTGCAAGGAGGCGAAATCGTGCTTTCAGCGGCCGCTTTGCCCTATGCCCGCAGCATTGCAGCCGCGTTTGACCCGTATCGGCAGGATTCAACCCGGCGATTCAGTTCGGCGGTCTGACCGGCCGCACAAAGCCACGTCAAGAAAGGAACGGCCATGCCCCTCTGGTTCTTTCCCGCCCTTCTCGGGCTCTGCGCCGTCACCAGCGTTCTTTCGGGCATCTGGCTGCTCCTCCACCTGCAGGCGGTGGCCAGCTTGTTCGCCGGCAGGGCCGACATCGTACCCGCGCCAACACGCCCGAAGGCATCGCGCAAGTCGGTCATCCTCGCGCTCATCCTCTTTAACGCAGGGTGGATCGCGGCCATCGCGATCTGGCTCCTCGTCATGGAGGGCGCTGCGAACCAAGTGGTGCAGGCAGGCACTTAACCAGGAGGGCCATCGTTCCTCCAAGCAAGGAGCGGAGGTAGCCCAGCCGCACCGCCAATCCGAGTGAGCCGCGTAAGAAGCGGCGGGATCATCATAAGAGTGGGACAGGCATGCAGGTCAGCATCTTCAGCACCAAGCCTTATGACCGACGTTTTCTGGACGAGGCGAACGAGGCCGCCGGCTCGCCGCACCGCTTGCGCTATCTCGAGGCCCGGCTGACACTCGAGAGTGCTCCGCTGGCGCAGGGCGCCGACGCCGTCTGCGCCTTCGTCAACGATGTGCTGGACCGGCCGGTGCTGGAACTGCTGGCCGCCGGCGGCACGCGGATGGTGGCGCTGCGCAGCGCCGGCTTCAACCATGTCGACCTTGCCGCCGCCGCCGATCTCGGCATCGCGGTCGGCCGCGTCCCCGCCTACTCTCCGGACGCGGTCGCCGAACATACGGTCGGCCTCATCCTGTGCCTCAACCGCAAGATCCACCGGGCCTTCAACCGCGTTCGCGAGGGGAACTTCGCGCTGGACGGCCTGTTGGGCTTCGATCTCAAGGGCCGCACGGCGGGCCTCGTCGGCACCGGCAAGATCGGCATCGCCGTGGCGCGGATCCTCGCCGGCTTCGGCTGCCGCGTCCTTGCGTATGACCCCGCTCCCTCGCCTGAACTGGAACGGATCGGCGCACAGGTCGTGGAGATGGATCAGCTGTTGCGGGAGGCCGACATCATCTCGCTCCATTGCCCGCTGACGCCCGAAACGCATCACCTGATCGACGGCAAGGCCCTGGCGCAGATGAAGCGCGGCGTAATGCTGATCAACACCGGCCGCGGCGCGCTCGTCGATACGGCCGCTCTGATCGCCGGGCTGAAGTCCGGTGCGATCGGCTATCTGGGGCTGGACGTGTACGAGGAGGAGGGCGACCTGTTCTTCGAGAACCTGTCCGACAAGATCCTGCAGGACGATGTCTTCGCCCGCTTGCTCACCTTCCCCAACGTGCTGATCACCGGCCATCAGGCGTTCTTCACCGCCGAGGCCATGTCCGCCATCGCGGCGACGACAATCGAGAACCTGTCCGCCTTCCAGCAAAGCGGCGCACCCAGGCATCCGGTCACGATCGAGCGCTAGCTCAGCGTGTTGGTCGCACTCGCTCTCGCCCCCATAGCGCTGCTGCTCACGCTTCTCCTGTGGGCGCGCTGGTCCGCCGGCGCCGCCGGTGCAGCAGCCGCCGCGATTGCCGCCCTCGTCGCCGTGGCGGCGTTCGACTACGGAACTGAAGGGGTGGCGCTGGCGCTCGGCGGTCCGTTCGCAGAAGCCCTGTTCCAGTCCGCCACGATCCTCTGGATCATCTTCCCGGCTCTTTGCATCCACGAATACCAGACCGCCAGCGGCGGCACCGCGCTGTTCGGGCGCGCACTCGCCGGGCTCAGCACCGATCCGCGGATCATTGCGCTGCTGATCGCCTGGTTCTTCGCCTTGTTCCTGGAAGGAGCGGCTGGCTTCGGAACGCCCATTGCGCTGGCCGCCCCCTTGCTGGTGTCACTTGGCTTCTCCCCACCTGCGGCTTTGGCGCTGGCTCTTATCGGCAGTGCCGCTGCGGTGCCGTTCGGCGCGATCGGCACGCCGATGGCCCCGTTGATCGAGGCAACCGGTCTAGATTCCCTCGCACTTTCGGTCGCGATCGTCCTGCTTAACGCCAGCGTCGGCTGGATCCTGGCGCTCCTGATCGTGCGCATCGCCTCGCGCGACAGACATGCCAGCGCCAGCAGCGGAACCGTCCTGGCAATCCTGTCGGCGGCGTTGTTCTTCGCTTTGGCGGCCCTGCTCGCCGCCACGACCGGCCCCGAACTGCCGTCACTCGGTGGAGCGCTGATCGGCAGCTTCATCTTCGTGCTGATTGTCCGCCGCCGCGCCCGGCGAGCCAAAGGCAGCATCGCAAAGTCCGCCGCCAGCACCTTCCCCTCAACGGGTGAGCTTGTGCGCGCCGCCATGCCTTACCTGGTCGTGATCGCGCTGATCCTGGCGACGCGGCTGATCGGCCCGGTCGCTGAATGGCTTCGAAGCGTCACGCTTGCATGGTCTTTGCCCGGCGGCTTCGCCGGCAGTGCGATGCCGTTGCATCACCCGGGCACCATGCTTCTGCTGGCCTTCCTGATCGCAGCGCTGGCGCATCGCTCTCATCGGCGGTTGATCGCACCCGCAGCAGCGAACGCGCTACGGCGGCTCCCAATGGTCGCATTGGCGCTCGTTTCAGTCCTGATGCTGGCGCGGCTGCTCGTTCATTCCGGAATGGTGGAGCTCCTCGCCGGCTCGGCAGCGGGGCTGTTCGGCGGCGGATGGCCACTGGTGGCCCCCCTGCTGGGCGCACTGGGTTCCTTCGTCACAGGGTCGGGAACCGCATCGAACATCCTGTTCGGAAACTTTCAGGCCAGCGCCGCCGAACTGGCGGGCGTCTCACCCCTCATCGTCGCCGCCGCTCAGGCAGTGGGTGGAGCTGCGGGCAATCTGATCGCCCCGCACAACATCGTGGCCGGCGCGGCGACCATCGGTCTGGTCGGGCGCGAAGGGGAGATCCTGCGCCGTACTCTGCCGCCTGCGCTGCTCTATGCGGCCACCGCGGGCGTCGTCGCACTGGCGACCAGCATATTCCTGGGCGCGTTGTAACGCGACGACACGCGGGAAACGAAGTACGGCGGAGCGAATGCCTGGCGCTGGTAGCGGACACGTCTTAATCGGGCGTAAGGCTCGCTCAGGAGCTGACGCGGCTGATCGGGCTGCGCGGCAAGCCAGACACGGGTGGTCAGCGACAAAGGGACCGAGCTGACCTCGTCGGCCATACTGCGCTGGTCGCAGGAGCGGCGGGTCGAGCGAGACGCTGTTCACGTCAATGGCGCATGCTCGCTTGGTGCTCTATTGTTCTCCTACAACCTTGTTGTGAGACAAACCGGGTGCACTCCGCTTAGAAGCCAAAATAGTTCTTCCAATTCGAAGCACCGCACCAGAACAGCTTGGCAACACTCCTTTCGGGCAGATGCAATCGCGACATTAAAGTTCTTCCATTTCATTGGCGCCACATCGGCAGAAATCCGCCGTTCTGCTCCCGCCCTCGCTCGCCTACGCGCAGGTCGCTGAGGCTTCTCCGCTAGCCTTTGGGCGGCTCTGCCAACTCTCGTCTGTCGTTTGGGGGTGTATCCCCTTGCCATACCTCATCGTTTGCGGCGTAGCATGAAGCCAGACGCTCTCACAGAGAGACTGCTCCGTGGCCCTCCTTTGCAAACACCGATCGGCATGACTGCACCTGTTTGCAGTTGCGGATCGGCTAATCGTGGCGCCTTGCCCGAGCGAATGCGCGGCGCCCGACACTTGGCCGGTGGCCACCCAGCGCCACTATTGCGCAGCGCCTCCAGCCCCTCAGTTGTGTCCGCAGAACCGAACTCGACTCCCCCTGTCAACGTCGGCAAGGTTGCTGCAGCATCGGAGTTGCATATACCGGCTCTCTGCCCACCCAATTTGCGGCAGGTATCTAGGCTCAGGACTCATTGACCGAGCCAGAAGATGACGGTTGCAGCGATTGCGATTGCGGACATGAAAGTGTGGGCGCAGCGGTCGTACCGAGTGTGGATGCGTCTCCAGTCCTTAAGGCGGCCGAACATGATCTCGATCTTGTGGCGATGACGGTAGAGCGCGGCGTCGTGTGGGATCGGCACCTTGCGGTTGGTCTTCGACGGGATGCAGGGGAGGATGCCGCGGGCGGTGAGGGCCTCACGGAACCAGTCAGCATCGTAGCCTCGGTCGCCGAGCAGGGCCTCGGCCTCAGGTATCGCATCTAGCATCAGCGCCGCGCCCTTGTAGTCGCTCATCTGGCCCTCGCTCAGCAGCATGACGAGCGGACGGCCATGGCCATCGCAGACCGCGTGCAGCTTGGAGTTCAGGCCGCCTTTGGTGCGCCCGATACGTCGGGGAACATCCCCTTTTTGAGCAGGCTGGCGGCGGTCCGATGCGCCTTGAGGTGGGTAGCATCGATCATCAGCTGGTCGGGCTTTCCGCCCTTCGCCGCGAGCGCCGCGAAGATGCGGTTGAACACGCCCAGGCCGCTCCAGCGGATAAAGCGATTGTAGAACGTCTTGTGCGGCCCGTATGCCGCCGGCGCATCCCGCCAGCGCAGCCCGTTCCTGATCACGAAAATGATACCGCTGACGACGCGTCGATCATCCACACGAGGCACGCCATGCGACAATGGAAAGTGCGGCTCAATCCGCCGTATCTGCGCCTTCGACAACCAGATCAGATCACTCATGGCAGCGCCTCCTCGCTCCGCCATTGAATCAACCGATCTTCACCTCTGCAAGCCGCTTAATAGGTCCTGAGCCTAGGTAGCGGGTACTGCCGCTCCTGGGCCGCAAGCTCAGCGGAAAGCGGACCTGCATCATGACCGCCAACCGGATCGCCTCAGGTGACGGGGTGAACTAGCAGACAAGGGCTGGCTGGCTTGCTGGGGCGAGGCATCCCCTGCCCTACCCCGCACCAGCCTTCGGCGTCACCAGCGCATTAGGGCGTAGACTCATTACGCGGCGCACCAGATGCGAGCGGAGATGAGTTTGACGGCGGCGAGATAGTTTTCGGGACATTTGTCGTAACGGGTGGCCATGCCACGGAAGTGCTTGATGCGGTTGCAGAACCGCTCGACCAGGTTGCGCTGTCGATAGAGTCGGCCCGAGAAAGCAAACTGCTGCTTGCGGTTGGAGCGCGACGGGATGTTGGCCCAGGCGTTCTTGCTGGCGGCGGTCTCGCGGATGGCGTTGCTGTCATATCCCTTGTCGGCCGGCAGCGTGGCGCCCTCAGACAGGGCTTCGAACAGCGCCTGTGCCTCTACGCTGTCATGAACCTGGCCGCCGGTCAGCCTCAGCGCGACGGGACGACCATCAGCGTCAACGAGAGCGTGGATCTTGCTTGTGAGGCCGCCGCAGGAACGACCCATGCCGCGATCTCCAGCTCCCCCTTTACCCGTCGCACCGTGCTGGTGGACGCGGACGCAGGTAGAATCGATCATCACGATCTCGCCCTCGAAAGCGGCTGAAACCGCCGCGAGCAGCCGGTCCCACACCCCGGCTTTGCGCCAGCGGACGAACCGATTGTAGCAGGCCGTCGGTGGGCCGTACCGCCCGGGTATCTCAGCCCACGGCGAGCCCGTCCGAAAGCGCCGGAGGATGCCGTTCAACACCCGCCGGTCGTCAACTCGCGGAACGCCGCGCGGCTTGT